>ERZ808245.7-NODE-7-length-236909-cov-5.852445_pt1 | contig 236909 bp, 191 predicted proteins | sample MGYA00521243_ERZ808245 | MGnify/ENA primary metagenome ERZ808245 (study PRJEB31516, sample SAMN03275576) | gut metagenome | biome: mammalia-associated habitat; material: feces | host: Papio cynocephalus | place: Kenya | collected 2012-07-07 ... | reverse complement strand
ATAACAACTACTCGTTTCTCCCCTTCAGTCACTGCTTTACAGTGCCAGCTTCCCCGCTAATGCGTGGACGCCTTAATTTGATATTTGAAAAGTTAATGCGTAAACGCCTTGATTTGTTATATCGAAAGCTAATAAATTTCTTGTGCCTTTAATATTGATATTTATTCTCAAACAAATATGATCGTTTTTACTTGCAATATGGAAAGTTCACACTCCTGTCTTGCAAAATCAAGCATTTGAATATAATTTTATATATAAACTCTTTCAAACAGCCTTTGCTTTCGCATGTTAATGACGTTGCGACTATTTTAAACAATTTTCACATCTTTTACAATATGCCACTAACATTGTTCGATATTTAATAAAAAAACGGAAGTGACTTCCGTTTTGTTACTTATTGTTATCTTTGTTGTCTTTTTCATTTTCTGGATAGAAACTGAAACTCTTCATAATTTCTTCCAAATCTTCAGTTGGGTTAACTGCTTCTTTCAAGTTGAAGCCATCGTTTTTTTGTTTTTCCAAAAATACTTTTGAGTATGCATTGTCTTCATAACTTGTGTCGTCATCGCTCAAAAATTTGTCGACCAAACTTTCGTAGTTGTCATCTTTGTCCATTTTTAGCGAACTTATTGGTTTAATCATATCTTTTTTAAGTCTGTTTGCTTCATCATTAAGTGACATATCAACTTGATATTCTGCCAAACTTTCTGCACTTGGCTTTGCATTTCTGATGATTGGTTTTTCTGCTTTTTCTACTTCTGAAAACTCAGAGTGAAAATTTTGTGCACCATTTGTAAGAGGTCTGTTTACATTGCTCATTTTGTTTATCAGCATTCTAAGACCAATTGTATTGGTGCTGGCAAGGCTATCGTTTTCAATTGCTTGCTTTTGCTCAATTGTTTTTTTGTTTTGATTTAAAATGTTGTTGATGTCGTCCGAAAATGTTTTAAGCAGCAAATTTGTGTCATATTTTGCTTGCAAATCTGGATACTTTTTCATAAAGTCATTTAAAAACTTTTGCCATTTGTCATACAAACTTCTAACTCGTTTGATTTCAAGTTCGTATATGTTTTTACTGCTACTTTCAATTTGTTTTGCAGTTTCAACAGCAACAACCAAAGCATCTGAAATATTTGCATTTTTTTCTTTAAACACTTTCAATTGACTTTTAACCTCTTCCAATTCTCGCTTTAAATCAGAAATTCTCATCTTTTGTTCATGAAATTTGTTTTCAGACTCTGTGTTTAAATTGAAGATGTAGTCATCAACTTCTTTTGTGTCGTATCCATTTTTTACAACTTTAAAATTACTCATACTTTTTCCACTTTTGCCAAACAAATATGGCAATATCTCCACATAACAATAATAGCATTATTAACAAATTTATGCAATAGATAGAAAACAAAAATAATGCCAAAAAAAGTATAAAAAAGAAAACAAAGTAATAAACATTGTATTTTTTGTGGAAAAATGCAAAATTGAAGAGAAAGGAAACCGCAACACTCAAAAAACAACTTGCAACACAAGTGAGTGTTTTGATGTGATATGTTTGATTTAACATTCCAACCACAGAAAAACCAACAAGCAAATTTGCCAAAAACAATGAACTGTCACTTCTAAAAAAATATGCTTTTATGAACATATATACACCGATGAAAAAAAGTCCAACGTAAAACCAGCAATCAAAAAATCTTGTATTTTTCAGCCCAAAAAGTGTGGCAACATACATTGCCAAAATAACAAAAAAACAATACAGCAAATTTCTTTCTTTTTTCACAATTATATTATTGTCAAAAAAGAATTTTTTACCATATTGTTATTAAACAAAAATTACAAATCAATTTTAATCGCTTTTGCTTTGAGCATTTTGATTGTTTGTTTCTTTTGCATCCGTTTGCATTCTCTGCTCAATATCTTCATTTGGAGTTTGGTAGCCTTTCTGCACTTCACCATCACTAGCATTTTGTTCAGCATTTTGTGCAATGGGCTCACCAGTTTTTTCAAAACTTTTTGTTTCCAAATTTTGAGTTTTGTCAAGTTTTGGACTTTTTACTTGCAAAGCGACGTTGCAATTTAATAAGGCAACTCTTTTATCTTTGATGTACATGGCCAAAAGCCAACATATGCCAGCAATAAACAAAAGTGCACTGACAAGAACACTTATTTTGATATTGCCCAAATAAAGCGAATCTGTTCTTAACATTTCAACAAAAAATCTTTCAAAGCCATAATAAGCAAAATATGTTGCAACGCAAAGACCTTTTTTGTTTGTTTTTGTGTAAATTAAATATAACAAAACAAAACCTATTGCGCACCATAAACTTTCATAGAAAAATGTTGCATTGAACCACGCACCTTCAACTGCACTGCCACCAAATGCCTTTGCAACCTGCTCTCTTGCCTCGGGCGTGAAATTGGAATTTTCAATGTAAACGCCAAATGGAAACCATTGAAATGCTGGGTTTGTTATGAGTGAGCCATAAGCTTCTTGATTGAAAAAGTTACCCCATCTTCCAATTGCCTGCCCCAAAATGAGAACGGGTGCAAGCATGTCTATCACAGAAAGAAAACTTATTTTTTTGCAATAACAATATATCCAAATGGCAACAACGCTAAACAAAACTCCGCCATAAATCATAAGTCCACCGTGCCAAATTGACAAAATTTCAGCAAATGTCCAACCACGGTCAAGTGTGAACAAAACATAGTTTATTCTCGCGCCAACAATGGCACTTGGAAAAACAATAAGTAGCAAATCATAAGGCATATTTTCATCAAAGCCTTTCATCTTGCACAATTTTCGCACAATAAAAAGCCCAACCACAAAAGCAGTTGCCATCAAAATGCCATAAAATCTAATTTCAAGGCCAAATATGTTTATGCCGTATATCCACAATCCCATATTTATATGATACTATTGTAGCCCCAAAAAGTCAAATATATGAATAATTTGCAACAAAAAACACACCTTTTCAGATGGAACAATCCCAAGTGAATTGGTGTGATTTTGTTATTTCATTAAAATTTCTTCGCCGTCATCAGTGATAAATGCAGTGTTAAATTTGTTTTCAGTCTGCTCTTCATCAACAACTTCTTCTTTTGCACCTTTCAATTGTGTAAGAACTCTTTCTACATCTCTTTGGAAATTTTGTGTTGAAATAGTTTTATCTTCGCCATACAAATCATATTTTTTCTCTACAATTTCAATCTTGCCATTTTCATCAGGATATTTTGCTTGTAAAGAAATTGATTTGATTTGTGGATTTACGTATGCGTTAACATAAGAATTTGCTCTGCTTTCCAATGATTTTATTACAGATGCCTTGTTGTTTGTTTTCCAACCCATATTGATATTTTCACTTTCGTTGCCAGTATCAAATATGATGTCATAAACAAAGTTGTACTTTGAATCTGCTTTGAGATCTTCTGCAGAAACATCCTCTTCTGGTTTTTTCACTGCTTTACGTTTTTCTTCACTAACCGTTTTTTGTGAGGTTAAAATTGAAGTTTTATTTTCTTGCTTTGTTTGTACTTTTGTCTTTGCAAGTTGTTCTGCTTTTGAGTCTTCTTTTGATTTTGTATTTACTGCTTGTTCTCTATTTTTATTTTTTGTTTGTTTATGCTTTTTTACTAGCTTTGTGATTACAATTGCCAAACCAGCAGCGGCCAAAGCGCTGACTGCAAGTACTGCAATTATAACAACCGAGCCACCCATAAATGCTAAAAGTCCGGAAATGCTAAACATATATCAATAAGCCTCCCATTTTTAATCAACTATAATATATCACTTATGAGAAACTATGTCAATACCCTTTTTTTAAATTATTGATAAAATCCTAGACTAATTAACAAAGCTTGATTTATCTCAGCCATTTTTATGCCGGAAAGGTCACAAACCTTTTCTTTTAAACGACGTTTGTCAAGAGTTCTTATTTGTTCAAGCAAGACAACGCTGTTTTTTGGAAGCCCATCAACAAGTCCAAGTTCAATGTGAGTTGGTAATTTTGCCTTTGAAAGTTGGCTTGTTATTGCTGCTGCAATAACTGTTGGAGAATATTTGTTGCCCACATCATTTTGAACAATCAAAACAGGTCTAACTCCACCTTGTTCACTTCCAACAACGGGACTTAAATCGGCAAAATAAACTTCTCCTCGTTTAAACATCTTCACTCCTTGTCAATCCAACTTAAAAATGCAAGTTCACTTTCATTGCCAGTTGCCATAGTTTCTTCTGCAAGTTGCTTTTCCAAATTTATGTTATCTTCATCTTGAAAAAACTTTGCATATAGTATTTTATTTTTGTCTTCTATTATACTATGACTAAATGTGTCAATTTTGTTAATATGCGCCTGCTTAAACTTAAAGGCTTCTTGCATTTTTTTTAAATTTACATTCATAATTTTCTCCACTTTTTATGATATTAAACAAAAAAGAAAGGATTTGTTCCTTTCTAGTTTGCATATAAATTTGATAAATATTCATTTAAGACAAAAGGCATTCTGCAATGGCATACAAGCCGTCATGAGCAATGCTTACAGAAATTGACGAGGCGTTTACGCTTTGCAAATAGTAGTTTATTTGTGGCGTTATTTCAATGTATGGTTTGCCATTTTGTTGATGCAAAACTTCAATTTCACACAATCTTATTCCTGCAAAAAGTCCAATGCCAACAGCCTTCAAAAACGCTTCTTTGCAGGCAAAAATTCCTGCAATGGTGTTTGCACTACTGTTTTTTTGCAAGATATATTCGATTTCCCTTTTTGAAAAATTTTTTTCCAAAAATGTGTTTATATTGCTCATTTTTTCAATTCGAGAAATTTCAACAATATCAATGCCAATTTCCATCATTAAATTTCCTTTTTAAGTGCATTTTTTATTTCGTCATATTGAAAGCCTTTGCTCATCAAATGTCTAAACAATTTAACATAGTTTTCTTTGGTGTCATCTTTGTTTTTCATATATTTTTCTGCAAGCGCCAAAATTTCATCATCTTGAACAAAATCATCACTTTCAAGCGCTTTGTCAATCACGCTTTCGGCAACACCCTTTTGCATAAGTTCTTGCTTAATTTTTAGTCTGCCATTTTTTGATTTGTGGGCAGAAATGTAACTTTCAACATATCTTTCATCATCAATGTAATGATACTCCATAAGTTTGCTTATGCAATAATAAACTGTTTGAGAAAGGTAGCCATTGTCGTAAAGATACCTTTCAACTTCTTTTTGCGTTTTATATCGTGTTGAGATAAGTTTAAGCACTTTTAAGTAGGCAGTTTGTTTTTCGCTTTCCGTTTGAATTTCTTCAAGTTTTTGCTCACTTATGATTGTGCCAACTTTAAGTTGATTTTTTACTGTTGTTTCCAAATCTAAGGCACAAAAATATTTTCCATCCAAATACAAATTAACTCGGTTTTTGTTTCGTTTTTGTATTTTAAGTTCTGTTATTGTGTTCATTTTTTCTCCATTAGAAATAGAAATTGTTGCTGTCAACATCAAAATTGAGTGATGTCATAAAAATGTTGTTCAAATCGGTTTGGCAATTTGCAAGGTCTGCTTCTTTAACAAACATTGAAACACAAATGTTTTCGCCATAGGCAATTTGAGTGTTTAAAACATATGGCAACTTTTTTGCAATGCCAATTTGTTTGCTTTGGTCAAGACCTACACAAAACGAAATTTTTTTGCACTGCTCCCTAACCACTTCACCGGCTTTTTCAATGCCATTTGAAGTGCAATTTGAATATGCCCTAACAAGCCCACCAGCGCCAAGTTTTATGCCACCAAAATATCGCACAATTGCAACCAAAACATTTGAAATATCTTTCTTTTTAATGACATCAAGCATAGGCTTACCAGCTGTGCCTTGAGGCTCGCCATTGTCACTGCATTTTTCATAGCCCAAAAGTTTATAGGCATAGCAAATATGTGTAGCACTTAAATGTTCGCTTTCTAGTTTAGACAAGCAATCTTCAACTTCTTGCAAACTGTGTACAACAAAGCAATAGCAAATAAATTTGCTCTTTTCAATAACTGTTTCAACAACACAATTTTGTTTCAGTTCTTTTATGCTCATTTAACTTTGATTTTCAAGTGTAATTTTTTGCCCTTGTGGAACACAAAATTTCCATTTGCCCTTTCTGGAATTTCATCAAAATATGAGTCAACAAGTCGGTCGTCAATCTTTATTGCTCTGCCATCTATAAGTCTGCGGGCTTCACTGTTACTCTTCACGCCACCGACCTTAACAAGCAAGTCCAAAATTGTTCCAATTTCATTTAAATTAACTTCAACTTCAATCATATTTTGTGTGTCGCCAGCAAAACTTGCCTTCACTTTTGCTAGTGTTTCATCGGCAACTTCTTTTCCGTGAACGATTTTAACAACTTCATAAGCCAAAACTTCTTTTGCCTTGTTCATACGCTCATCTTTGTATTTTGTAAGTTCCTTAATCTCATCAAGTGGCAAGTATGTGAGCATTCTAAGTTGTTGGTCAACAAGTGAATCATCACTATTTCTAAAAAATTGATACATTTCAACAGGAGTTGTTTTATTTGCATCAAGCCAAACTGCACCACCTGTACTCTTTCCCATTTTTTGTCCATCGGCTTTTGCCAAAAGTGGAAATGTCATTGCAAAGGCTGGTTTGTTTAACTTTCGCCTAATTAGGTCTGCACCTGCAAGCATATTTGCCCATTGGTCATCACCACCAACTTCAACTTGCACGCCATAGGTATTGAACAAATGCATAAAGTCATATGCCTGCATTGGCATATAGTTAAATTCCAAAAATGTAAGTCCCTTTTCATATCTCTTTTTAAAACAATCAAAGGCAAGCATTTTGTTAACGCTTAATGTTGAACCAACTTCTCTAATAAAATCAACATAATTAAGTTTCAAAAGCCAATCGGCATTGTCAACAATAACTGCGCCATTTTCGCCTTCAAAACTCAAAAATTTTGCCATTTGCTTTTTAAAACATTCTACATTATGTTCAATTGTTTCTCTTGTCATCATTGGGCGCATATCACTTCTGCCACTTGGGTCACCAATCATTGCTGTGCCACCACCAATCAAAACATAAGGCTTGTGACCAGCCTTTTGAAGCCTTGATGCCATCATAAGTGTTGTGAAATGTCCAACGTGCAAACTGTCTGCTGTTGGGTCAAAACCAACATAAAAATTTATGTGCTCTTCATTTAATAGTTTTTTAAGGTCATCTTCGTAAACTGTTTGTTTGATTAGACCACGCTCTTTCAATTCATCAAAAATATTAGTCATAGTATTCTCCTAGTCACTATTATAACATATAAAGCAAATTTTGCAATTTTTTATTTGCAAAAATTAAATTTTGAACAAATTGTTTTTTAAAAAAAATTTTATATGATATACTTTTTGTATAGGAGTTGCTATGGAAACAAAAGACTTAGAAGAAATGTGCCCCGTAAGAAATTGCAAGGGCTATGGACCATCTCCACTTCCACAAGATGGTGAATGGAAACAGGTTAAAAACATAAATGAACTTAATGGTTTAACTCACGGTGTTGGAACTTGCGCACCACATCAAGGTGCTTGCAAACTGACCCTTAACATTAAGAACGGAGTTATAAAAGAAGCACTTGTTGAGTGTATTGGTTGCAGTGGAATGACTCATTCGGCAGCAATGGCAGGAGAAATTTTGGTTGGCAAAACCGTTTTGGAAGCACTTAACACAGACCTTGTTTGTGACGCCATCAATGTTGCAATGCGAGAGCTGTTTTTAAACATTGCCTATGGCAGAAGCCAAAGTGCGTTTTCACTTGGTGGGCTTCCAATTGGCACTTGTCTTGAAGACCTTGGCAAAGACAAAGCAAGCAAAATTGCAACAATATATTCAAGTCAAGAAAAAGGAACAAGATATTTTGACCTAACAGAAGGCAGAATAACAAAACTTGCACTTGACAAAAATGATGAAATTATTGGCTATGAATATGTGAATGTAAACAAACTTTTAAGTTTGCTTGAAAAGGGATATGACAGCAAAAAAGCACTTGCAGAAACCACCGGTCATTATGGTCGCTTTGAAGAAGCAGAAAAAGTTATTGTTCCAACAAAGGAGTGATTATGGCAGATTTTGAAGGAAAAGAAAGAAAGATTGAACGCATCAATGCAGTTTTGACAAAGTATGGCTTTGAAGATTTGGATAGTTGCAGAGATTTTTGCCTTGAAAATGGAATTGATGTTGAAAGTTTTGTAAAAGGCGTTCAACCAGTTTGTTTTGACAACGCAGTTTGGGCATATACTCTTGGCACTGCAATTGCACTTAAATCTAAAAAAACGGACGCAAAAGAAATTACTGATTATATGGGCGAAGCACTTGATGCTTTCACCACTCCATTTAGTGTTGCCGACACAAGAAAAATTGGAATAGGTCACGGCGAACTTGCAAAGATGCTACTTGATGAAAACACTAAATGTTTTTGCTTTTTGGCTGGTCACGAAAGTTTTGCAGCAAGTGAAGGTGCAATTGCCATTGCAAAATATGCAAATGGTGCAAGAAAAACCCCACTAAAAGTTATTTTGGTTGGTCTTGGCAAAGAACCAGCATACATCATTGGCAGAATAAATGGTTTCACTTATGTTGAAACAGACTATGACCACAACAAAGATATTTTGACTGTTACAAAAGAAATTGAGTTTAGCAAAAAACGCAAAGACATAAAAATTTATGGCTGTTATGATGCAATGGAAGGTCTTGCAGTTATGATAAAGGAACAAGTTGATGTTTCAATCACAGGAAACAGCACTGACCCTGTGCGTTTTCAACACCCAGTTGCAGGAACATACAGAATGTGGTGTTTAAGACACAACAAAAAATATTTTTCTGTTGCAAGTGGTGGTGGAACTGGAAGAACTCTCCACCCTGACAATGTCAAGGCAGGCCCTGCAAGTTATGGTCTAACCGACAGCATGGGCAGAATGCACTGCGATGTTCAATTTGCAGGAAGTTCAAGCGTGCCAGCGCATGTTGATATGATGGGTTTTATTGGAATGGGCAACAACCCAATTGTTGGCGCAACTGTTGGACTTTCAGTTTTGGTTGCACAAACAAACAAAAAAAGATAAATTTTAACAACAAAAAACTAGGAATTGCTTTTCTATTCCTAGTTTTTTATGCCATTATTTTTTGTAAACTTCTTCAATTTGTCCACCACCCAAACAATCGGTTTCGGTGTAAAACACAACATATTGTCCAACGGTTACGGCACGTTGTTTTTCATAGAAATCTACTCTAACATTCCCGTTATCTAAAAGTGTTACGTGCACTTTTTGGTCTGTTTGACGATATCTAAATTTTGCAAAGCAGTCAAATTCCTTTTCGTTAGGAACACTTGGAATCCAATTTACTTTGTATGAAATCAAATAGTCGCTAAACAAAGCATCGTCTTCGCCTTGACTAACCCAAAGCACATTGTTTTTCAAGTCTTTTTCAATAACAAACCAACGCTTGCCATTGCCATCTGCTCTGCCACCAATATTCAAACCACGGCGTTGACCAATTGTGTAATACATCAATCCATCGTGTTTGCCAACAACTTTGCCAGACAAATCTTTAATAAGCCCTGGTTTTGCAGGCAAATAGCCTTTCAAAAATTGTCTAAAATTTCTTTCACCAATAAAGCAAATGCCTGTGCTATCTTTTTTCCTTGCAGTGACAAGGTCATTTTCTTCGGCAATTTTACGAACATCTGGCTTTAACATATCGCCAAGTGGAAACAAGATTTTTTCCAATTGATGTTGATTTAATTGATTTAAAAAATATGTTTGGTCTTTGTTTTGGTCTTTTGCTTTCAAAAGCCTGTGAACTCCATCTTTGTGACTAACATTGCAATAGTGACCAGTGGCAATGTAGTCTGCACCAATTTTTTCAGCAAACTCCAAAAATGGACCAAACTTTATTTCTCTATTGCAAAGCACATCTGGATTTGGTGTTCTGCCCTTTGAATATTCTTCCAAAAAGTCTTTAAAAACTCTGTCGTAATATTCCTTTGAAAAATTTATACTATAATATGGAATTCCAATTTTATTGCACACTCTTCTAACATCTTCCCAATCTTGCTCGGCTGTGCAATGACCATTGTCATCAGTTTCTTCCCAATTTTTCATAAAAAGGCCAATGACTTCATAGCCCTGTTGCTTCAACAATAGTGCTGCAACGGAACTATCAACTCCACCACTCATTCCAACAACAACTCTTTTCATTTTTTGCTAAAACTCTCCTTGTAAACTGGCACTTTATATCTATTTGCCGCAATTTTTACTAAATCTGAAACCCACATAATCAGCACAACGCCTTGAAACACAGTAAGCACTTCAAAAATTTTTTGATAGATGCCTTGTGCATAAGCAGTGACAATGCTAAAAGTAGCTGTTAAACAAGAAACTAGGCACATAAAAAATCCTTGCCAAAACTTGCCCACAGAAAAATGATGTGCTCCAAAAAAGCCCAAGAAAACACACCACAACACAAGGCGTGATTTTTTCACATCTTCTGGCAATTTTGTGGAATACAAAATATCATCTTTATAGATGGTTCGCATTGCTTTTTTTGCTTGTTTGTTGGTTGCACCATCAAGTTCGCTCATCTTAAAACCACAATAGTTGCATCTATTTGTTTTTTTATCAATTTTTCCATAACATTTTGGACAAAGCATAAAAACTCCTACGCTCAATTATAAACGATTTTAACATAAAAAACTAGTGTTTTATATTATTTGTCACAATTTTGTGTCTCCAAAAAAAAGCCAAGCACGAAATGCCTGACTTTTTAGTTAAATAAATCTGCTTGATAGGTCTAGATATGGATATGGCGTGTAACAAACAGATTTTTTGCTGTTAAATTTTTTAAGACTAATGTTGTTTTTTACAAAGTAATGACAAACATATGCGCCTAAAATTTCTTTTACCAAAATATTTATATTTTTTCTGCCAAAAATTTCAAATAAGTCATCAATTAAAATTGGGTGTTCAAACAAAAATTGATATATTAAATTGCAAAGTCTATAAAAGTTTTTAAGGCGTTTGTCAGCAATCAAATTCCCCGCATAAAAAATTTTGTTTTTGGGAAATATTTTATCAAATGCACAAAATACATTATCTTCCAAAAATTGCAATTCACTTTCAGACAAAATTTTATAAATGTTAAATTCAAATTCTTTTTTCATTTGTTTCCTCACTATGTATATGTATTATATGGTATCTATTTAGGCATTTGCAACAAAAATACATCAAATTTATTTAATAATTTTATTATAGTATTTGAAAATTTTAAAGGATTTTGTCGAATTATGTCAAACTTCATAAATATCGTTTCAGAATTGCTTTTTGACCAAGGGAAAACAACACAAGATTTGTTTAATGACTCAATCATTTCAAAAAACACATTTTATAAGTATAAAAACCGAACGCCAAACTTGCACACTCTCATAAAAATAGCAAACTATTTGCACACAAACATAGACTATATGTTTGAGATAAGTTTAGAAAACAACTTTACACCATATTTAAAAAAACAAGATTTTTATAAAAAATTAAATCAATTTTTAAATGTCACAAACATATCTCAACGAAAGTTTTGTGCCGACCTTGGCATTGCTCGTGCAAACTTAACACGTTGGAAAAATGGAATTTGTCCAAATGTAAACACAATTTTGCAAATTGTAAACTATCTTAAATGCTCAACTGATGATTTGCTTGTTAGAGAACAAAACAACTGATATTTCTATCAGTTGTTTTTTCATTTCATTATTTATTGTCAACTTGTGCCATATAACTTATAAGGTCAACAGTTTTGTTGCTGTAACCCCACTCGTTGTCATACCATGCAACCAACTTAACAAAAGTGTCATTTAGCATAATTCCAGCAGTTGCATCAAAAATGCAAGTGTGACTGTCAGAAATAAAGTCTGTGCTAACAACGGCATCTTCTGTGTAGGCAACAATTCCATTCATTTCGCCATCAACAGCATTTTTTACGGCTTGTTTAATTTGGTCATAAGTTGTTGGCTTAACCAATTTGCAAGTTAAATCAACAACACTCACATCTGCAGTTGGAACACGCAAACTCATTCCAGTAAGTTTGCCTTTAAGTTCTGGAATAACTTCGCCAACGGCTTTTGCAGCGCCTGTTGAACTTGGAATCATATTTATTCCAGCCGCTCTTCCACCACGCCAATCTTTTTTGCTTGGTCCATCAACTGTGAGTTGTGTTGCAGTGTAACTGTGAACAGTTGTCATAAGACCTTCAGCAATTCCAAAATTGTCGTTGATAATTTTTGCAAGTGGTGCCAAACAATTTGTTGTGCAACTTGCGTTTGAAACAATGTTCATCTCACTATTGTAATTTTTGTTATTTACACCCATAACAAACATTGGCATTTCTTTTCCCGGAGCAGTTACAATAACTTTTTTTGCGCCAGCGACAAGATGTGCTTGTGCTTTTTCAGCACTTGTAAATTTGCCTGTTGCTTCGGCAATATATTCGGCGCCTGTTTCTTTCCAGTTTATGTTGGCGGGGTCAAGTTCTTGGTAAAATTTTATAAAATTGCCATTGACTTCAAGCCCACCATCAACAACCTTAACATCGGCATTATATTTTCCATGAATGCTGTCATAACAAAGCAAATATTTTGCATAGTCTGCAGAAATAAATGGGTCATTTACTGCAACAACCTTAACATCTTTTCTGCCATCGCATGCTCTTAAAATAAGCCTGCCAATTCTTCCAAAACCATTGATACCAATTTTTGCTACTTTCATAAATTTTCTCCTTTATTTTAAATTTTCTGGATTGAGTGCTTTGAGTTCGTCAAGAACAAACAAACCATCTTTTCTAATCAAAACATCATCAAACCAAATTTCGCCACCACCAGCTTCTTTGCGTTGATTGAGAACCATATCCCAATGCACAGCACTGTTGTTGCCGTTGTAGGCATCATTGTAACAACTGCCCGGCGTAAAGTGAATTGAACCACAAATTTTTTCATCAAACAATATGTCTAACATAGGATTTAAGATGTATGGGTTAAGTCCAAACGAGAACTCGCCAACATACCTTGCCCCATCATCTGTGTCCAAAATTTTGTTGAGTGACAAATTACCACCACTACTGCAACTTGCGTCAATAATTTTGCCATCTTTAAACACCAAGCAAACATTGTCAAAACGCTTACCAGAATAAAGAGTTGGCACATTGTAGGTTATTTTTCCATTAACGCTATCTTTGACGGGTGCAGTGTAAATTTCGCCATCAGGAATATTCATTTCACCAGCACACTTAATTGCTTTTATGCCTTTTATGCTAAAAGTTAAATCTGTGTTTGGTGCGACAATGCGAACCTTGTCGGTCTTTTCCATAAGCTTTTTTAAAGGTGTCATTGCATCATTCATTTTTTGATAGTCTAAATTGCAAACATTGTAATAAAACTTTTCAAAATCTTCGGTGCTTGTGCCCATAAGTTGAGCAAACGAACTTGTTGGATATTTCAAAATGACCCATTTTGTTTTTGTAACACGCACATCGTGATGAATTGGCTTTGAATAATATAGCGAATGAATTTGCATTTGCTTTGATGAAACATCACTCATTTCATACACATTTTCTCCACCAGAAATGCCGATGTATGCATCCATATCTTCAATGACAGGAAGCATATATTTTGTGCATAGTTCACTGCGCTCCTTGCTTGTTCCACCAATCAAATTGCGTGAAATTCTGCTATCAGTTATGTGCACAAACGGATAGGCGTTTTTTGCATAAATTTCTTTAATCAAAGCATTTACAAGTTTGTAGGCATCGTAAGTTGCTTCAATCAGAACCTTCTCTTTTGTCTTAATTTTCAAACTGTAGTTTACAATATTTTTTGCGAGTATTTGAATATTATTTTCCATAAATCACACTCCTAAAATATCTTCACCAAATGAAAACTATTTATTCGTGTTTTGTTTAAGATGCGTGCATCTTTCAAGCAAAAAGTAATACAAATTGTAAAGTGAAAAGATAACAAGTGCCAAAATAACACCAATTCCAATCAAAATGAATGTTGCTTTGTTTTGAGCATTTACAAATTTTGTTGTGAGAGAAACAAACAAAATCATACAAATTGCAAGCACCAAAGAACTTGCAAAACAAATGAAGTCTGAATTTAAAACCTTTTTGGTGTTTTTAACTGCAATTTTTTCATCTGTATGCAAAACGCTAACCCTAAAATCTACCCAGCAATCAAAGTTGCGCAAATAGTAGTTCTTTTCTGGAAATTCTTTTATAACATCAACAACTTCACGTGAAAAGAGTTGGAAGTTGCGATATGCCTTAAAGTCAGCATTAAGCCCAGCAGAGCCAATGAAAAGGTCATAAATTTTGCTCCATAAATTAGAAAAGAAATTGCCAATTTTGTGCCAGAAACCATCTGTCTTTTTTTGTTTTTTAACAAGTACAACTTGTGCTTTTGCTTCCCACTCAACTAGAAGTTTTATGATATAGTCTTTGTAATTTACGTTGTCAAGGTCGGCAACAATAACACAATCACCTGTTGCAATTTCAAAGCCAGATGTAGCACAATCATCAAAATCTACATCTTTTGAAACTTCAAAAAAGTTAAATCTGTGGTCGCTTTCCAAATTTGCAGGCAATTTGCCAGTGTAATAATACAAAACTTCAAAATCATATTTGTCTTTAAAAAGGTCAACAAGCCCGTGCATTGTTTCAGGAATTCGGTTGACTTTGTTAAATACTGGTGCAATGATACTAACTTTTTTCAAAACTATTCTCCTTTTAATAGATTTATGTTGTCATAAAACCCAATTGGCCACTTTATGTTGATGACTTTTGAAATGAAAACGCAATTGTAAACAATAAAAACAACAAAGCCATCACTCTTATATATTAATTATAGATTAAATTTAACAATATTAAAAGCAAAAATGAGTGTTTTATGAAATTTTTCAATTTTTTAACTATATTCTTCCACAAACTTCCCCATCAAATTTTTGTAATAAAAACAATAAAATAATTAAAAAAATATTGTTTTCATTAGAATACAATAACAAAAAGCCTAACCACAAATGTTTTAAATAAGTCAATCAAAAAATTGTTTAATTTAACTTTTATAACAAAAACACAAAATATTTTTCTATAGAAACAATCGCAATACTGTGGCAAAGATCTTACAACATAATGATAAAAAACAAATTGCGAATTTACAAAAAAACAGACTGAATTAAATCAGTCTGTTTTTGTTAGTCATCACTGCCAATGATGTCTTTAATTTCCAAAATTTCTTCCCAAGAAAGTCCTTCAAGTTTTTTGTACGCTTCGGCATAACCCATTTTAACTTCAAGTGGCATTTTCTCATCTTTGTTAGAAATTTCAACTGCTTTTTTTGCTGCAGTCATAATTTCTTCTTTGCTTTTGAAATCTTTGCTCATAAGCAAGTTTTCCATAATATTGAAACTAAGTTCCAAAATTTTAATTCTTGTTTTGTTGTCCATTGTTATCTCTCCTCAGCGAGTTCTTCAACTTCAACACTATCTTCTTTATTTGGATGGTCTCTCAAAAAGCTGATATATTGTTGAACAATTGCATTGTCTTGTTTTACAATTTCGGCAATTCTGTTTTCGTTGCTCTCTTTTTGTTCATCTGAAATTGTTTCAGATTTGTTTTGCTCTTCAAGTTTTCTCTTTTCTGTTCTCAATTCATCAAGTTGGGCTTCGTAGTATCTTCTTGTAATTTTCTTTGTCTTCTTTTGATTGAAATCAGGAAGGTCAATTCCATCAACTGTGTATTCATAATCAATTTCATTTTTTGATGGAAGGGCAAGTGATTTATCATCTCTGCTCTTTTCCAAACGGTTAATGATTTTTTCTGATCTGTCTTTTGCTTCTTTTTCACCAAAAACATAATCTGACAAATCGTTAGTGTTGTATTTCCCCAAACTTCTTTCAACTTCAAGTTCTACAATTTCATCAAACAAAATTTGTGTTGATTTTTGGTCAAGTTTTTTAATTTCATTTTTCTTTTTGTCATCCATAACAACTTTTGAATATTTGTAGTAACGCAATTTGTTGTCAATATCTTTTTCAACAAGTTTTCTTTGTTCTGCGTTATCAAACTTTTGGTCAAGATTTGATTTTTCAAGGTTCAATTTTTCTGTGTTTCTATCAATAACACCAATAGTAGCATTGTAAGTTCTATCCATTACTTCAGCAAGGTCAGGTGTACTGCTTGCAATTACGCTTTGCATCATTTTTGAAACAGAAGATTTTGTAATTTTGATGTCATCTTGTCTGTTTTGAGCCACAATTGAAGAAGCAATTCTTTCAGAAAGATATTCTGCAATTGCTGGAGCATATTCTGTACGCAAACTTTCTGCAATCATATCGCCAGAAGACATTAAATCTGGTTTTTGGTTGTGAAGTCCAATGCTCTTTTGATGTGATGAAACTGCTCTCTTGTTTTCACTTTTACCATTTTTGTAAACTTCTGTAAATGAAGCAAGACATTCGTTAAGCAAATTTGTTCTGTTTTTGAAAAACTTGCAAAGATAATTTGAACCAACAGATTTTTTTGTTTTGTAGTTTAATTGTTGAATTCTTGCACGATCTCTTGTTTCACTTAAACTCTTGCCAAGCAATTCAATTACAATTTGATTTGCATAGCGATCAATTTGTTTTTTCAGTTCTTCTTTAGATTTGCCTGTTGTAGCAACGCCATCAACAAAACTTGCAGTATCTGCGCTTTGAACTGTTGTCTTAAACACTCTTTTTGGTTTTGGTTGTTCTGAAGAAACTTCAACTTCTTTTTCTTCTTTTTTATCTTCTTGTTTTGCATCTTGAGTTTGGGCTTTTTCTTTTGTATCATCCAAAACTTCTTCGGCAACATCAAGTTGAGAAGACTTGTCTGTTTCAACTTTAACTTTGTCTTTCTTGTCAAGTTCTGTCAAAGCATCAAGTTGTGCTTCTTTGTCTGCATTTTGTTTGTCGGCTTCCATACGCAAATTTTTGTAGTAGTTTTTCCAATATTCAAGTCTTTGTTTATAGTAATCTGTTTTGCGCAAAGATTCAATGTAGTCTTCAGAAAAACCTTTAAGATCTTCTTTAAGCTTTTTGATATCTCCTGCAACAATTTCTTGAAATTGTTGTTCGGTTAGTGGAGCATCAACATTGGAACCGGATTCTGTCTTTGCAACTTCTTGTGCAAGCATTTCTTGTTTAACTTGGTCAGCATCTTCCTCGGCAGGTTTAACTTCTTCTGGTTTATTTTCTGATTCAGCAACAACTTCTTCTGTTTTTTCAGAGTTTTTGTTTGAATTTCTGAAAATTTTGTTTCCTATTCTTTGGAAAATGTTTGGTTTCTTTTCTGGCTGCAAATCTTCTTGTGATGAAATGCTTTGAGAAAGACCTTCAACATCAATATTGAACTCTTTGTCTTCATATCCACTAACATTAAAGCCACCAACATTAGTTGTAGCCATAGCTGAAGGATTTACATCAACAGTTTTGAAATCGTCATCATTAAAATTAAATTTATTGTCATTAACTTCAACTGCTTTTTTCAATTTATTTTCTTTATTTTTAGGTTTTTTCATACTACTCACCTCAATTGCCTATATTTTAACATATAAAAATAATTTTTGCAATACCCCTTTCAAATAAATTTTGCATTTTAAACATAATATTTAAAAAATATTTCAAATAGCACCGCAAAGAGCATATTGACAGGTCACAAAAACAACAAAAGCGCCCACATCATGTGAAACGCTTTTGTAATTTTTTTGATAAATTGATTTTCATAAGTCAAAATCACATCTAACAAATGTTTGTTATGTTTTTTTGCAAATTTGAAATTGTTTTGCAAAAAACTGTTTAAAGTAACAAATGTTAGTTGCTTACTTGTTTCTGTTTTCAAAGAAGTCTTTTGTTTGGAACATAAGTCTAATTGGGTCAAGAGCTTGAATTTTCAAGAATACCCTGCTGTTTGCCGATGTGATAAAGAACACTTCACCACGGTTGGCTTGAACAATTGCTTGCTGTTCATCTTCGTTAATACCACCGGCGTTACGATACAAGTTTACAAGGTCGCTCATATCATTTGGAGCAAGTGGCAAAACCATTGTGAATTGGCTGGCATTGATGATTGCTGTTGATTGTTTTTGAATTGCTGTTGAACCAACAAAGTCCTTGATGTTCTGTGTGATGATGATTTGCATTCCATCATATTTTCTGATACGTTTTGCAAGGTCTTCCATAAAGTTTAACGCAATTGGATATTCTTCATCAATAAATACGTGGGCTTCATCGACAGTGATGATAATTTTTCTTCTAGAAGGGTCACTTTCGCCATAACCCATCATTGCGTTGTAGTCCTTGTTACGAATAATTTCGTTGTTAAGGTACCTCAAAACCAAAAGCATCTGTGCGTTTGCAAGAGTTTTGTTGTTGTTTGCAAGCAATGAACGGAAACTGAAAACAACAAAGTTTTCTTTTGTTTCCAAAGTTGTTGGGCCATTCCACAAGTTAGAGTTACGACCACCGGTTGCAAACTTTTTAATGTAAAGTTCCATTGTTTGATAAATACGTTTGATGTATTCATCTTTTTCGGTTTTCATATTTTTTAAAATGATGTTATAAAGGTCATCAAAGATAGGGAAATCTTCTGGTTTCAACTTGGTTAAGTCGGTTTTACTATTAATGCCCTTTTGTTTGTAACAATCAATAACAAGGCTGTTAACTTTTTCAAAGGCATCGCTAGAAATTCCTGCCAAAATGATGTGGAAGAACTCTTCCAAGAACTGCAAGTGTGCAGAATAGTCATCAAGCGCAACTTCATCTTCATTTTCCGGTTTCAAACTTGGAGTGATATGGAAAGGATTAATTCTTCCCTGCAAACCACTTCCAACGTCGATAGATTTTCCACCCAAGTTGTGTGCTAGGTTTACATATTCGCTTTCTGGGTCAAGAACAAAGATACGGCTGTTGTCGCCTGCCATGTTAGAAAGCAAGTCTTTTGCAGCAAATGATTTACCACCACCAGATTTACCAATAATCATCATGTTGCTGTTAACACGCTCTTCGTCACGGCGGAAGAAGTCAATGAACACACGACCATTTTCGTTATAGCCCAAATAGAAACCACCTGGGTCGCTAATAACACTTGAAATGAATGGGAACATTCCGGCAAGAGTTGTTGTGTTGATACCACGAATGTGGTCCTTAACGTTGTCCAAACGAGAAATGTTGCTTGAAACAAAGGCATCAACTTGTCTGCCAAACATTTCGCTATACTTAAAGCCGTCTTGTTTAAGTTGAGCACGCATTTCTTTTTTCATGTAGTCTTCACAAGTGATGAAGAAATTGCATTTAAACAAGTTTTCGTTGCTGTTTTTAATGTCAATCAAAAGTTGTCTTAATGTTTGAAGGTGAGTTTGATTTTCAATTTGCTTACTTTCACGAGCAGCATAGAAAGTTTTTGTTTCCATTTCCAAAATTGCTTTATCAATTTCTTTTTCTGCATCAAAACGCATCATTGGTTTGATGTTTACAACACATTTTGTGCTTGGCATTGAAAACAAATTGTAAACCCAAGCGTTGCCAACAGTAAGTGGATAGTCTGTTATGCAAAATTGCTTGTAGGCAGTGCCATTTATCAAAGTTTGAGCAGTTCTAAATTGAACTTTTTCTGGCATTGTCCATTCAACCAAACTTTCTGGACCTTTGCTTTCTGCTTCTCTTTCATCAAAATCTTTTGTATAGTTTGCTTTAAGGAAAATTGCAAGGTCTTTTGCAGAACAAATTTTGCTTCTGATTGGTGTTTGACCACTTGCAAGTGCACTTTGCATACCTTCAATGGTGTCGTAAAGAGCAGTTTTGTCTTTGTCGTAAACAACCAAATAGTAACAGTCTTCAAACATCTTGTCTTCTTCGTTGGCTTGAATGTATTGAGCAACTCTGGCTTGGAAAACATAGGTTCTGCCTTCAAGTTCAGCATCGGTTATGTCGCCATTTTCATGCGCTTTCATAAGTGCTTCATACTTCTTTTCATCGCCAGAAATGTAGTCATCATACAAAACTGCTTTGTTAATTTTAACCAAACTGCAATTTTGGTCAACATTAAGTCTTGTTAGTGCATTTTGAAAACTTCTGATGTAGGCATCTTGTTTTTCTTCGGTAAGCAAGAAAAACTCAACTGGATTAATTTGCAAAACCATTCCAAAATATTCGCCATAGTCAATGTATTTGTCGTTTATGATATGCTCGTATGGAATAAGCGCCTTGATTGATTCAAAGCCCTTAATTTTGTCACGAGAATACTTCTTTTTAAACGCAAAAAATCTAAACATCAACACAAGTGTGTAGTATGCTCTTTCGCCATCGGCAAGTGGAACATAAAGCAAAATTATAAAGGCAAGCATGGCAAGCCCAATAAACCACTTGTATGGCAAGTTGCTTGTAAACATCAAAATAAGTGCAGCAGCGCACACAATTCCAATCAAAACATCAGGAACAGTGATGTGTGGCAAAAGTTCCATTTTGATTTTGGTTTTTCTAGGAACATATCTAATCATATCTTTCTCCTAAGCAATATAGTTTGCACAAAATATATATCTATTATTTATTATACATTATTAACCAAAAAAATCAAAATAATTTTGTATGATTTATTTCAAGTTTTGCAGGCGAGTTTTTTGAATCTTTAATGCACTTTAATAACCGCAGTTAGTTGTTGAAAGTACTTTCCCATCCCTAGAAAAAGGCGTCCACTTTGTTATTTAGTACTTTCCCAACCACAATTAAAGGCGTCCACGCTTTAGCGGGGAAGCTGGCTTTGCGTTCCGATAGGACGCAAAGTCTGAAGGGGCTAAACGAAATGTTGGCTCACACCACGATGTTAACCAAAAGTTGTTCAAGTCAAATTATGCTAACTATCTGTTTACATCTGCAACACAACAACTGCACGTTTCACCCCTTCAGCCACGACAAAAGTCGTGCCAGCTTCCCCGCTAAAGCGTGGACGCCTTTTCTTGATGCGTGGAAAGTTCCTTGCGGGGACGCCTTTTTTAGATGTGTGGAAAGTTCCTTGCGGGGACGACGTGAAATGATATGTGGAAAATTCCTACATATTAAACACAATTTTGCAACAAAAAAACTCAGATTTCTCTGAGTTTTTCGTGTTTTTTAGATAAGAAAATCATTTTGAGATTAGATATCATTTATATTTAATTAATTATTTTTTAGCTTCGCCATTTGCTGCATCTGCTTGTGATTGCTTATCGGCGTCTTCTTTCTTAACTAGTTCCTGATATTTTTTAATTTCTGCCTTCTCGGCTTCTTTTTTGTTTTCTTCTCTAGCTTTTGCTTTCATGTTTTCAACATGGTTTTGTTTTTTCTGCGCTTCAATTGCTGCGTTGTAATCGCCTTTTTCAGCACCATATAATTTTCTTTCTTTGTCGGCAGATTTCTTTTTTGCCTTTAATGCCTTGTAATCTTGCTTTTGAGCATCTGACCAATCCTTTTTATTTCCAGCACCAGCTTTGAATTGTTTAATGTCATCTTTGGCTTTCTTGAAGTTTGCTGCTTTTTCATTATAAGCATTTTTCTTAATGTCTGCCATTTGACTTGCAGTAACTTCATCATTTGGTGTTTGTGGCTTTTGCTCTTTTCCACCATTGCCACTAGCCTTGCCATCTTTATCCTTATCCTTAGGCTTTGGATTAAATCCACGGAAACCACCATTTACTGCATCTGCAAGCGTTCCTTTAGGTTCTGACACAGAATGTAATGCGGTCGAAGCTGAATTCCAACCATTCTTGAGTTTTTCAGAAGCATTTTTGATATTGCCAGTTACATTTGACAAACTCCAACGACGTTTTCCAGCATCATTCTTTTTAATACCTAAAACATCAAGAGCCTTGCCTCCTGCAGCCTTTGCACGATTACCGATCGCACGTCCCATGCCCATCTTCTTTGAATCTTTTGCGAAGTTAGCAACACCTTTTGCGGCTCCGCCAACGGCTTTGCCAATGCCCTTTCCAATAGCCACACCACCGCCAACTGCTGCGCCAACACCGGCTGCGGCACGAGCAACATTCTTTGTAAATCCTTTTACAGCATCACTGCCTGTTCCAGTAGCATCACCAGCACCAATAAGGCCAGAAATTGTCTTGGTTGCTGATTTAAAGAATGTGAGTGCGCCCAAAATTATGAGCATAACACCAATTCTGTTCATAAAGTCGATGCTAACTCCGCCCATAAGCAGAGCATCTAGTAGCCAGTTTTTGCCCAAATCTGACATTGAGAATAGTTGAATTTTCATGACAAGTGGCAACATCATTTGGAAAACGTTCATAACAACAACTGTTGAATATGCCGCCAGTGTTTCAGAAATGAATGCACTTCTCCAACTGCCAAGTGCTTTTCCACCATCCAAAGGATAAAGTGCTGTGATTGGTGGAGAAATTACAAACAATGTAACCATCATAAACAAACGTTTAATCAAGCCCAAAATTGTTGTGATATAAACATATGCACAAATAATTAAACTAAATGTTGAAGAGATATAGTCATATGCAACTGGAGAAAGATCGTAATAATAATATACCAAAGTTATATTGTAAATGCTAAAAGTTATTGTTGGTCTGTCAGTTGTGCCATACTCACCATTTGTTGCAATATCATCAAAGAACCAACCACCGTAGTAAAACCTTTGCCAACTGTAATTTAATGACCTTTGGTCTGCATTTAAGCCTGACAAGTCTTTTTCTGTCAGTGTTAAATTTGAACTAAAAGCATCATCAATTTTGTCTGCAGCAGTGTAACCTGCCGTAACATTATCATAAAAGATACCAAAATTACTTTTTCCTTTGCCACTTCTTACATCTGATGTTTCTCCGCCAACAAGAATTTTGCCAAAGCTTTGAATCTTACTGCCACTGCCCTCGTTGGTATATGTAACACTTTCAAGTTGTCCATTAGATTTATATACAACATTGCAATATGACCTTGCACGGTTTGCGTTGTATGCACCAACCAAAAAGATTTGACTTGACAAACTTGTTCGGTTGCTTACACTTGTTGCGCCATCAATGGCTTTTAAAAGTGCATTGCCCATAAACATACCAAACATGGTTATTACCGGAACAAGAACAAAATTTGCCAATGCTCTAATTGCACCTTGGAACACAGGTTTTTTGTTGTTTTTGCCATCTTTGTTAAATTCTGTTTTGATTGTTGCAACAAATGTTGTAATCAACAAAAGCAAAACTGCCAAAATGAGCATTGCCCAAAATACGTTTTGAACAGACTGGTCGTTTATAAGTGCCATAACAATGTCGCCATCGGTTTGCTTGTTTGCGTAACGGACTGTGTCTAGGCCTGCAAATTTTCTGAACAAGAGTTGGCAAATGTCACAAACTCTGCCAATTGCAAGCACAAAAAGTGCATACATCAAACGCCATAGCCAACCCAATAAGCCATTAATCAGGTCGCCAATAACGCTAAAGAAGCCCATAATCTGACCAAAACTGAATGTATTATTCATAAAAACTCCTATTTTTTTGTTTTTCAATAGTATTATAACAAATTTTTTTGCTGTTGTGAATAGGTTTTGTAAAATTTTTATTCAAAATCTAAAAATGACAAACTAACTTGATATTCATTTGCAAGTGCTGTTGAGAAAATGAGTTCAAAGTAACTTGATTTTTGTGACTTTGGAACTTTTGTTTCGTTGAACACGCAAACACGATTGCCATCTGGAAGTTCAAGGTATTCATAATATTTTCCACCAGTTGATGACCTTGTTATAATTTGCGTTTCATAATATGTTTCCATTCCCTTTGGATTTACAAAAGGCGAAAGCACTGCATTTCCCTTTTCCTTGTCACCAATTTTTGCAGAAGAAAGGATGCTTGAAGTGTCAACTTCAAGAAAATCAAAGTCGCCATTTTCATAATTCATAACGGTTTGTGAACCACAATTGTAGAACTGTGTTTCTTCGCCATTTTGTGTCCAAGATGCATATGAGTTTGTTGTTGCATCATAGTATCTTGCATAAACAACAACCTCAAAACCTGGGTCGGAATAATCACGATTGCTCTTGAATGAAACCCAAATTGAATTGAGTGTTACATTTTTCTTTGGCATGAAAACCATATTTTGATAGTTTTGATAGCCAGCCCTCATGTGAAACATTTCGCCATAACTTGAACTTGATGGGTCATCATTTGCAAGCAAGTCACCACAAGAATAGTTTGCATAAGCACAGGCAGGAATTCGTGGATAAACAAGCTCATCTTCCATTTCACCATCGGCATTTTCTACCTTTGTTGTTTTTTCTGCAATTGATATAACAATGTCTTGTACAGTGTTTACATAGTTTTTGAAAAATTGTAGTCTAATGCTGTAAATCATTGCGGGTTCTGTTCCGTTGCCGAAAACATTTTGTGCTTCTTCTTCGTATGAAAATTTCACATAACTTCCATTGCCATCAACATCATATTTATCGCCATAAAAATCGCCATCACAATTTAAATCATAAACTTCAAACAGTTGAGCGCCAACCTCTGGAACGCTATAAGTTGGATCAGAAAATTTGAAGTCTTTGTTAATTTCATAATCACTACTTCCATCAGCATTGCGTGTTGCATATGAAAGGTATGTCATAAATGTTTGCAGTTGACTTTCAGGTGTTGTTGAATCGCCATAACTGCCATTAGGTTTATACTTGAAAAAGCCTATATCACACACTCCACTGTCATCATCGTAAACACCATCTGCTTGATAACTTAAAAATGCACCATTCAAGTTATCATCTGTCAAATAGCGAGTGTATTTTTCTTTCAAATTTTCATCACGTGAAACTGGAAGTTGATAGTAAGCATTCTCATCCAAAGGCTTGTAGACATTAACAAATCTGTTGTTATCTCTCTTAACTAGGCTTGTTCCAATGACATCATCACAAATGTAGTTTGCAATTTGTTGTTGTTCAGAGGCAGTGTAACCACTGTGATCAATCCATTTTTCATATTGGCTAAACAAGTTTTCTTCAATGTCTTCATAAAACTTTTTAATTTCAGCATCACTATCTAACGCAGTGGTTTTGTTATCAGCATCAAGTTGTATATTTGCTCCTTGAGATTGTTTTTGGTTTTCAAAAGCACTGTTAATGTAGTCACAACCTTGCTGATAGGCTGACCTGCCATCTCCACTTGGAGAAATGTCATAACCAGCGGTTATAAGTGTGATTGCAAATTGAATTTTCGCACGGAAACGATGATTGTTTAAAAAGTATTGTGCAGCATATGCTTTTTCAAGTGAATTTGGGTTGGATTTTTCATTGATTGACATCTTCCATCTTCTGTAAGTGAGGTTGTTTGATTCTGATGCTTCTACAATTTTATCAATGGTATCATCACCAACTTCTTGCGAATAATCATTGTTTTTGTCACCAATTTGAGGACTATCTTTGTAAATTGCATTTTCATATGAGAAATATTGAGCATATTCGGCAGATGTGTCAAATTGCGCAAGAACTTTGCCGTCATCAGTATTCACAATTTGAACAACGCCAGCATCTGTAATTTTAAGCTCACGCCCCATTTGTTCAAAAATATTTTTCAAATTTAGGAAATACTTTTTTGAGTATGTTGGAGTTGTGCCGTTTTTGAAAATTGTTTTATCTCCATACTCAACAACGGAAACATTGCCATCTTCATCACAAGCTATAATATCTGCCCCCACGTCATCTGCATCATAAATAATGGCATGACCATATGTATTGTACAGCGCTTCCATAATTTCAAGCGTGAATTGATAGTTTTGATTGCGCACATCAATGATAAATTGCTTATCATTTCCACTTGCAGGTCTGTAAGCAAATTTGTATCCAGCAAAATAGTCTTTTGGGTCATACTCTTCTTGCTGTCCGCCACCAGAACTGCCGCCACCAGAACTTCCGCCACCGGAACTTCCACCAGAGCCACCACTTGAGCCACCGCCACCAATTGTGCTTCCACCAGGGTCACTTGTAGATGTGCAACCAGCAAGCAAAATGGGTGACAAACACATTATCGCCGTTAACAAACATATCAAAATTTTTTTAAATTTACGTTTAAATGTTTGCATACTTCACCTATTATGTTTAGTATAACACATTTTTTGAAAATTTCAATACCATTTATAAAATAAATAGAAAAAATTAATATAATATATATCAATATTGTTGTTTTTAGATTTTTTTGTTGCTTCTCGGCCACAGAAAAAGGCGTCAACACTTTGTTTATAACAATTTAACGACCACTTTTGTTGTTTTAAACACTTGCACCACCTTGATTAAAGGCGTCCACGCTTGGTTCAGAACAATGCAGTATTTACAACAAAATGATTTTTAAAACTTTACCAACTTTGGCCAAGGCCGTCCTCATCGTTTTTTACACTTTCCAAATCACAAAAAAGGCGTCCACGCTTTAGCGGGGAAGCTGGCTTTGTGTTTCGCAATAACACAAAGACTGAAGGGGCTAAACGAAAAGTGGTTTCACGACAATGTGTTAACAAAAAGTATTCAAGTCAAACAATGATTGCCATTTGTTTACATCAACAATAAAATAACTGCTCGTTTCACCCCTTCAGTCACGACAAAAGTCGTGCCAGCTTCCCCGTTAAAACGGGGACGCCTTTATTTGGTTTTTGGATAGTTTTTCTTTCGAGGACGCCTGATTGCAATAACAAAAACCACACAATACATTATCCTAATAATAAGTTGCAAGTTGCCTTTTTTAAACTAAAACATTCAAAAGCAATTTTTTGCACAAAAAAACTACGACTTACGCCGTAGTTTTTAAACTTGTTATTTCATCATCATAAATTTTAACAATCCGATAATGCCACCACCTGTTTGTTGACCATCAGTTGAAGACTTATTATCTTTTGGCAAACCAGTATCTTTATCAATTCCCAAAATTCCTGGTGCATATGTTGTGAAGAGTTTCAACAATAGAATTAACACAATCATAACTGCAACAGCAATAACTGCATTGATAATTCTCTTTTTTGCTTCTTCACGCTTTTCAGCATTTTCTGCTTTTGCCATCATAACGCCCAAGTAGATTGCATAAATTGTTCCAACAGAAGCAACAACAATCAAAATTGGGAAGATTATCATGTTCAAAACATCAAGAATCTTTTGCAACCATTCCCAATCACCTACAAATTTTCCATTTTCATAGACTTTTTTTGTCGTTTCATCTGCCAAAAGTCCACCAAGTATACTCAATAGTTTCATACTTTTACCCTCCGTAAAAATTTAAAATGATAAATTACAAGTTGAATTTTTGTAACTTAACCTTTGATATTCACATTTTATCATAATTTTTTTAAAACGCAAACAAATTTAACAATTTTTTTAAATTTTTTTTGTCAATTATATATTGTGTAAATTTTAAATAATAATTCACAAATAAAAAAATAAACTGATATTGATACCAAATATCAGCAATATTTATTCTCAATAAAAGTGATTTTTGCTAGAAAAATGTAAGTAAATATAAAAAAATTTACATTATGTTTTTTGTAAAATAAATTAATTTAAAAATATAACAAAACTCAAAAAAAGAATTTTTAAATAGAAAATAAAAAAACAAAAAAACCAAGGTTTTGTGTTATTTTCAATTTTTTAATGATTATTACAAAATGAGCACAAACCTTTTTAATTTGTTTGTAATGTTTTATTTTTTATGATATTATACTAATATATTCAATATTATTGCAAGTTGTTGGCAAACAACAAAAAACATTTGTCAATGACTAATGATAATTAGCCCGTGATGTTGATTGCTATTTGGCAATCAGAATTTGACTTGTTTAAACTTTTAACAAAGTTAAGTTTGAACAAAATTTGTTTTGCATCACAATATTGGAGGAAACAATGAACAAAATTGCAAAGTTTTTTATCAAATTTTTGTTGATAGTTGCCGCTGGTGCAGTTGCTGGCTATATTTTAACTGCTCTGCTTGAAAACCATGGTTTTAGTGGTGGCTTTGATACAAGAAATTTGTATAGCACCACAACAATAATCACAGTTATTGTTTGCATTGCCGGCTATGGCATTTATGCACTTAACAAACTTGGCAAAGAAGATGGTAGCACAAAATCTTCTTCAAGCCGATTTGGAAAAACATCTTCTGGCGAAAGCAAGGAAGCATATTTTAGTGCAAGACTAATAACAAAAGAAGAACTTAGAAGAAACAAAGACTTCCACTTTTGCTATTTCAACGATTTGCCAAAAATTAAGTTTGATGGCATTCCACTAAGGGCTGAACGTGTTGGCAACCGAACAGAAATTAACATGCAAAAACCAATCCACACACTTGTTATCGGAACAACTGGAAGTGGTAAAACAACAATGCTTGTTGACCCAACAATTCAAATTTTGGGCAACACTGGCAATCACCCTAGCATGGTAATTTCCGACCCAAAAGGCGAACTTTATGCTCACGAGTGCCAAAAATTGAGAAATTGGGGCTATGATGTGCAATGCATCAATTTGCGTCAACCAAGCGAAAGCAGTCGTGTTAACCCAATTGAACCAGCATTTTTAAGTTTTCAACGTGCACACAACCTTATTAAAGAAGTTAGAGTTTTCAAAGGTCCATTAGACAAAAAATTTACAAAGGTTGCTGGTGCAACTTATGGCGATGAATGGTATGTTTTTGAAGATGTTGCCTACCCAGACAAGCAATCACTTAAAAGACAACTTTTAACAAAAAAGCAAGAGTTAATCAACAGCGCAAATGAAGATATTCAAGACATTGCCCTAACACTTTCTCCAACCACAGGCAACGACCCAATTTGGTCAAGTGGTGCGAGAGATTTTATCAGAGCAATTATGATGGCAATGCTAGAAGACAGCCTTAACCCAGAACTTGGAATGACAAAAGAAAAATTTAACCTTTACAATGTTTCAAAAATTGCTGGTTATAGAGATGTTGGCGATGACAGTATGCGAACACTTAAAGACTACTTTGCCGGCAGAGATGAAATGAGCGAATGTGTTAAACTTGCAAACACCGTTATTGCCACTGCAAAGGCAACAGCGCAAGGCATTATGACACACGTTAGCCAAGCAATGAACTTGTTTGACCAAGGCATTGGTGCTCTTACAAGCGCAACCGACCTAGACTTTTCACAATTTTCAGACAGACCAACCGCACTTTTCATTATTATTCCAGATGAAACAAACACAAGAAACGCCCTTGCAAACATTTACATCACTCAACTTTATAAAGCACTTATTGCAAAGGCAAACGAAAACAAAAAAGAAATCACTCTTCCAAGACACGTTTACTTTTTGCTTGATGAGTTCGGTAACTTGCCAAAAATTGAAAAGATGAAAAACTTCATCACAGCCGGCAGAAGCCGTGGAATTTTCCTTATGCTGGTAGTTCAGGACTACACACAGCTTTACTCTGTTTATGGCGAGCAAGATGCAGCAACAATCAAAAATAACTGCAACATTCACATTTACATTGGAACAAAAGACCAAAAAACTCGTGAAGAGTTTAGCAAAAACATTGGCGAAATCACTCTTGAAATGAAAAACACTTCAAGCAGTAAATCAAAATCTCCATCGCAAGATGGCAAATCATCTTCCAGCACAAACACAAGCACAAGCACAAATCTTGTCAACGTTCCACTTATTTCTGCAAACGAACTTGACCACCTTAAACACGATGAAGTTGTAATTAACAGTTATGGCTTCTACTCTATCAGGTCAACTTTTGTCAGAACTTACGAAAACCCAGACTACAAATTTGTTGATATGCCAGTTGAACACATCATTCCAACACCATTTGATGAAGCAGGACTTTACTACGACATTAAAAAGCGTAATTCAATTGTTTTGAAAGATGATGACGACGATGATGACGATTTTGATTTTGACTTTTCAAAATTTAAGAGAAATTAAGAAGCAATCTTGCTTCTTTTTTTATTGCAAAAAGCAAGACTTTTCCGATAATTTTGCATTTTGTTGAGATTTATTCTTGTTTATATTTAACTAATAAAATAATGTCTTTTTTCAAAATCTAATGTTTATTTAATTTAATTAAAACGTTAAAAAATAAGCGTTATATTTTTGTTTTTTATTTTGATTTGAAGAGCATAAATACACCCTAACTTTAATGTTTATTATTTTGTATCATTACGTCCTATTTGTTTATTCCAATGCCGTAAATTTCAACTTACCATTTAAGCACAAACACGAACTTATAGATTTTGCAAAGTTATAAAAACTGAAAAACAACGCAACTTATTAAACATTTTTGCGAGAACAAACATATTTCCTCTCACGCACACGTGGGCGGGCGTATATTTAAGTAATATTTAGTTAGAATATATTATATAAACTACATCAAATTTGTTGTGATTAAAAAAATGTTATGCTAAAATATTGTATGGATATATGATGAGGTGTTTTATGAAAACGCAAAAAAATAAATTTATATTAACAACTGTGCTTTGCCTTGCAATTTTGGCATGCTCTTTTTTGGGCTTTTTTGCACAGAAAAAGGTAGATGCAGCAGACACATACACTTTTTCGATTGAAAGAGTTATTTGCCCTGTAAACACAGATAACAAAAGGGACAATTCTTTTGGCTACGAATATGTGGTTCAAACATTGGATTTGTCTAAAACTGATGTTATGATGCTTCACAATGCAGACCAAGGCACAATGCTTAAAGATGAACGTGGTGTTGCAGATGAAGACAAATACTACATATTAAACAAAAAAACAAACTGCTATGAATGTGTTAGTGGTGGAACAGTCGATCCTGTATCTGCAACCGAAGACGAACTTAATAAGACATTTGGGAAAACGGGATATTCAATAGCCACAACAAAAGAATATTTCAAAGTTTCTTTTAAACCAGCAGAAAAAAGTGTTTTTGAGTTTTTGAGCGTAAATGCGTTTTTAAACGACACTCCAATTGACACAAAAGAAATAACCGGACAAGATAACAAAGACTATGTGCAATACTACGACCTTTTGGACACAGATATTGACACACGTAGCAACAGCGAAAATTACTTGAACGAATTTGATGCGCAAGGAAGATACACATTCACATTCAAATTTATGATAAATGCTGATGGAAAGGTTGAACCAGAAACAACTGTTACTGCAAGTTTTTATGCACTTAGTGAATACTACTACATCAACCCAAACAACAATGAAGCAAACATAAATCCAAGAGATAATGTTTCAAACATTTCAAATGCACAATTTCCATACAAAAATGCTTCAGTAAAAGAAAATCAACTTAATGTTAAAACATTGACATATAACAAAGTTTATAACAACAACAAAATTAATGACAATTTGAAAAATGAAAATTCAAGTTCAATTCCAAGCAATCACACAAAAACTGAACCAAGAATTGAAAACATTGAGCGTATTGATCGTCAATTTTATCAACGTTCAAGCACCTATCCAATTGAAAAAGCGTTTTTCAACTTTTCAAACCAAAGCACAATCGACTATGACGGCGTTGTGCAAAACGATCCAAAAGAATTGCCAAAAATAAAATATCCAACAATCATATATGATGCTTCAAAATATTATGTAACCTACACTCAACTTTTGTATGGCGTTTCAAAAACAACTACATCAAAATTTAGCATTGGTGCAGATGGCAAAGGAAAAGTTACACTATCAACCACTGGCGCAAATGGAACAGAAACAAAAGAATTTTTGACCGATGACAATTTTGTTGTTGAAATTCCACTTTATGATCTTGGTGCTTACAACATAAGTTTTGACTATGTTGTTAAAGATGGCAACAACTACATTCAACTAAACACCACCACTCTTCCATCAGGCGAAATGCAACAAACAAAACAAAACAACTGGAATATTGTTGGCGATGTTGAACTTTATATTTATGGTTACAAACTAAATTACAGCGTTTATAAAAACGAGAGTGGCCCACTTGATGCCGAATTTGTTGATCTAGAAAAGAATTTGTATGCTGATGTAACAAACAAAAACATCAGTGATGATAAAACAATTGCCGGCATAACAATCAACAGTGCAGAACAGTCTTCATACACATTTACCGACAAACTTGTTGTTCGTGACACTGTTGTTTCAACAAACCAAGCACCATTGTTCTTTAAATATTTTGCTGGGCTTGTTCAAAACGGAGTTACATCTTTCAGTTACTACAATTTATATGACAGTTCACAAAGAACCAATCTCATCAAAGCAAAGCAGTTCATAAACAGCAGTTCTCGTTTTACAGAAAATGGCTACTATGAAGTGTTCCTTGTTTACAACTTTAGCAATTATGAATATCTTGATGAAAATGGCGAAGTTCCAAGCGATAGTTCAACTGCATCAAGAGTTCAGGCTTTTGCCTTTACAGTTGCAAATGTTGAACCAAAAATATCACTTGTGACCTATGATGCCGAAACCGGTGAAGCTCCATTTACAGCAAATGGATTTACAAACAAGTCTGTAAAAATGACATGGGACACAACAAACAAGTTTAATGTTTTGCCAGAAGTTACAGTTTCAGCACAAGAATTTGGCGAAGGCAAAACTGCTGTTGATGTCACAAGCAAATACAACTCAACATTTAAAGACGGCACACTTATTGTAAGTGACAGTGCACTTTACATAATCAAAATTGAATATGGTCCTTGCTATTATGATAGTGCTACTCGCAAATTTGTTTATAGTGCTTCAATTATTTACAGATTTACAATTGATAAAAACCCAATTGATGACATATTCTTCCATCAAACAGAAAAACTAGATGACAGATACATTGTTCAATCAGAAGTCGTTGATGACACAATCACAAGTTCCTACTTCACTGTTACATACGGGCTTTCAAAAGAAAAATTTGACCTTGATGGCACACAAGTTAACAGCATTGCAAGAGATGGAAAGAAATTGAGTGGTGCAATAATTTCTGCATCATACACATTTCTTCCAATAACTTCAACAGCAGAAAAAAAGATTGTTAGCAACGAAGAAAACAATCAAATTATTGCAAACGGCAGTGCTGTTTCAAGCATAAACAAAAACCTTTCATACTCTCAAATTTTTGAAGGAACAACTTCAGGTCAAGCAAACAATTATGTTGAAGTTTCAAGTCAAAACGATGTTAACAGCATTTTGACAAATGACGGAATTTACATATTCTACTTTGAAGATTTGGCTGGCAACAAAGCAACAAAATTTGTTATCATTGACAAATCTAGCCCAGTTGTTATGCAATCATTAGATGGTGAAACATACACTTGCATTACAGGAAAGGAATCAAACATTGTAAACCAAGACACAAAAGTTTTGTTTGGAAAATACAAAGCTATTCAATTGCCAAACACTTTGGCAAACCAAATAAACAATTCTGGAGATGACACAACACTTTCAGAAATGCTTACAAAACTCGGCTCTAACATCTACTCTTCAGACGCCGACACGGCAAACAGATATTTGCTTGTTGAAATTAAAAGGATTGTTTTAAATGTAAACGACACATCAGACAGCAGTAAATCATTTGCTGTTACATTTGAAAACAACACATTGGTTTCAAGTTTGACAATATATGCTGAAAATGACCAAAGCGTTTACACTGGCCAAAAAATTTATGACTTTACAATAACCGACAAAAACAAAAACAGTAGCATTGCCGAAGTTGAAATGAACTTTGATAAATCTCAACTTCAAGCGCATATTGATGGCACAGCCGCAAAATTTAACCAGATTATTGGCAAAACCGACAAAACTCCAAACACATCAATAAGCATTAACAATGTTAGAGTTAAACCAAACACTGCAAGCAACAGACAAAAAATTACATTTGACTGGCTTGAAAATGCAGGCACAGAATATGAAATTGAATCAATAATTTGCAAATTCTACCCACTTTCTTACGATATTGGAAGTGACAACTACCCTTATGCTTCTGCTCCAACAGAAACAATCAACCTTTTGCAAAATGTTTCAATCAAACTTATCGACAACCAACAAAAACAAACAAGTGGCTACATCAACTTGCAACAAAATTCCGACTATGGAACAAACGAAACTGCTTCTCGTGCAGGAATGTATCATATTATTAGAAAATACAAAAACAATATTGAAGGCAATGGTTCAAAAGACAAAACTCAAATGGACTACTACTTCTACATTGATCGAAACAACATCATAACTTATGCCGACAGCAATTTGATTGGCAGAGATATTGAAATTAGAATGAACTACGACAATCAAAATGTTCGCAAAGTTTTCAAGGCTGAACAATTCTTGCAAGAATTTGCATCAGCAGAAGTTTTGAACACAGACAAATTGCCAGTTACAATCAATAGACCTGCAACAAAATATGAAAACTCAACAAAAAATATCCATACAAGCAACTACTTGAACATAATCAAATTGAACTACACAATTGTTAATGAAAACTCTGGAAAAGAAGTTTTCAACAGCACAACCGACACTACTCTCGCACTTACAGAAAACGGAACTTACAGAGTTACAATTTCAGACAACACCGGAAGAGATAGCCAAACAAGTTTTGGTTCTGTTGAAGCAACAAACATTGAATTTAAGTTTATTATCAACTTGAACTACCCTGAAATTTATCTTGCCGACCAAAACGACATAAGCAACGATGCTCCAACCCCAAGTTTCAACACAACTGAAATAAAGGCTGTTTGGAATGAAGATGAAGAAGGCTACAAATCTAACATTGACCAAAACAACATCACAATTACAAAAACAACTGTTAATGGCGCCGTTACAACACTATACAAGATTGTTGATGGTGCAATTGCTCCAGAAAGCAAACTTAAAACAAAACTTAACATCACAGACAGAAGAAATGACAATGTAACTTGGGCATACGAAATTGACCTTTCTGCCCTTGAAACAATTAATGAAGATTGCAAATATCAAATCACAGTTCAATATGAAGGCAAAGAAAGTGACTACGGAAACAAGTTCCGTTCAACAAAAACACTCTACTTTGACTTTACTGCTCCAGAATACAACTTTAACAAATTGCTTTCTGCTGACAAACTTTTGACTGATGAACAAAAACAAAACTTTGAAAACTACAACAGCACAATAAATTTTGAAAACTACGCTTTCAATGTTGCAGATAACTTCTATCTTGAATATGCACCTGCTGATGATTTCTGGTCAGTAAGTACTGATGGATACAACAAAAACGATGTTGAAAATGCATGGTTTAGAAAATATGACAAATATTCTTCAAGCAATTTAGGCACATCAATGCAAAGTATTGTTCCGGGCGATGACAGATATTCAAACAAAGATGTTGCTCCTCAACGTTTGAGATTTGATGAAAACTTGATAGTTGATGGCAAACCTGCCTACACATTGATTGGCACATTAAGTGACCCACTCAACACAATTGCTAAACTTGGTGGCGGAGATGGCTACTATGAAATTATTGAAAAAGATTGTGCAGGAAACTACAGAATTTACACAATTAAAGTCTTGCTTTCAACTGATTTGTCAGTTGAATATGACATTTCAAAATACAACGAAGCAGACGACACCTACACTCTCACTCCAACCGACCCAATGACAATTACAAGTTCAAGCATTTCAGAACAACACACAATCAACAACAAACAAATTGACATTAAACAACTTGACAACATCAGTGATTGGGCAACCATAACTGTTCAAAACAACAGCACAAAAGATGCCACAACTTCTGAAACAATCAAACTTGCACCGGTTGCACTTGATGGCTATATGACTTATGAAAGTGCAATTGCAAAATTAAACAAACTTATCACTCCAAGCAACAGCGAAGATGGTGACTACTTTACAATTACAATTAGGTCACAAGCACTTGATGTGTTTACGATTGAATACAGAACCCCAGGAAAAGAATTTGTGATTGAATACACTCAACTAAATCAACACTTAAATGTAAAAATTGACCAAACACAAAGCCAAAGCACATACTTAACAGAGTTTTATGTTTATGAAGCCTTTGATGGCAAATATGACATGACTGCTCCACTTGAAAATGATGATAACAAAAAAATTGTTTCCACAAACCTTGATAAAAAAGCAGTGTATGAATACACATTCTCATACACAACAGCAAGTGGTGGAAGAAACCTTAGATTTGTTGCAATTGACAACTTTGGAAGAAGTTTGCAAATCACAGATAAATACCTTGGCATTACGGAAGTTGCATACGAAGATATTGTAACATTTAACACAAACTCTGTAATAAAAGAAACTGTTGCAACAGATAAGAAAGAAAATATGCGTGATGACCACTACTTTGTTTGCTATGTTTATGGCGAAGCATATTTGAACATTCAACCAAAAATCTTCAATGACATCGAAGTTATGAGAGAAGATACACAAGTAGACATCACTGCTCTTCCAAAAAGAGAAAATGCCAACAAAACAATCACTTACACATTGTTTAACAGTGGTGTTGAAGATGCTGACATCAAATACATCATCACAATGAAAGACGCTGCTGGCTACAATTACAAATATGAAGTTCACTACTTCTCTAAACTTGCAAATGTAAATTTTGTTGACAGTTCTGGCACAATTCATGATGAACTTAAAAAACAAGATTCAGTAGAAAAAATTTCAAGAACAATCTATTTAAGATTTAACAAAAACGAAACAGCATTTGAAACATTTGTTTCTGGAACAAGAACATATTTTGATGAACTTGGAAACAAAATGACAGAAAATCTTGGCAAAATTGTTTCTGGAGAAAAGAGTGCCGAACTTTCTAAATACGGAACATACACAATTGTTTTAAACAATCAATTGGGTACTCGAAAGGTTTACACCTTTGAAATTAAACAGAGCGTTGCAACCTACTATTCTATTATTGTTAAACCAGATGGCATAAATTCAGAAGAACTTGAAGTTAGTGACATTAAATATGACTACAACGGAACACAAATTGACCAATACTTTACAATTTACGACTATGAAATTGATGTAAATGAAACAAAAGGCTTGATGAAGCCTACCGAAGCCGAAAAAGGCGAGTTTACAACAATTTGGTTAATTAAATCACAAGATGGCGCAACACCTTATGAAAAATACATTGCCATTACAAAAGTTGAACCAACAAACAACTTGTTGCAAGACAACATGACAGTTAATGGCGATGTTACAACATCTCGAACAGCAAATCCAAGAACAAGCGTAGTAACAATTTCTATGCCGGCATACAACAATGCACCAGGTAACAAAATCATTGTTAGAATGGTTTACAACTCAACATATTCATCAATTATTGATGACTATCAATTAAGTGATGATGGCAAAACAATGACAATGGAATTTACAGAATGTGGCGTTTACAACCTTTATGTAAGCGACCTTGCTGGAAACCAACACTTGTTCCAAAACACAAGATATTTCACATTGTATGTGTTAAACAACATCAACTACACATTAAATGGCGAAAGAGGTGTTCAAAACAGCGTATTTAATGGACAAGTCACACTTCAAATTTCCTCACAACAATTTGCCTCAAATGGATTTGGACAATATGTTTCTTCTGTTGCAGTAAATTCTTACTTAAACGGCAAGGAATACTACCCTTCTCGTTCAAGTGGAAATTATATTTACAGCGACTATGGAACTTATGTTGTATATCTAACTGTTGGTAACACTGCTGAAAACACAGTTATAACAACTGCAAAATTTACAATTTTCAATCCAAACGAAGCAAGAGTTGCCTATGAATACATTGGCTTAAATGGCTATGAAGTTGTTTCTGTTGTTAAAGACAACATTGACATAACTGATGAAATTAGAGAAAAACTTAATATGATGACTCTCACAAGCCTTGCAATCACTGGTGGTGAAAATGCAGTTGGCGGGAATGGTCACTACACAATAACCGTAAAGGTTACGGACAGCAAAATATTGCCAAGCAAGACATTTAGTTACAACGTTTGGATAAACAGTGACATAAATGCACTAATTCTCTGCTCACTTGCCGAAGGCGAATCTACAACAAAGACAATCTACTTACAACTCAACTTGTATCAAATTTACCAAAGCATTGGCGAGTGCTACGTTAGACTTAATGGTAACAATTTCATCACAATTAATGAAAGCACAGCAAGTACAAACCAAATTTCAACATATGAACTCAACAGCAATATGCGATACAATGTAACTCTTGAAACAAAGAGTGGAAACACACTTGTAAGTTTTGTTGTAACAAAGGCAGAACCACTTAACACAGTTGCAATAATTGTTATTGTTGTTGTTACAGTTGTTGTTGTTGGTCTAACGGTTACATTCATACTTCTTAGAAAGAAGATGAAAATTAAGTAATTAAATTTGTTGCAAATCAGTTAAACATAACAAAACCTTCAAGAAAAATTGATTATTGCAAAAACTTAAATTTAAACTTAAAAAACAAAAAAGTTTGAAAGAATTATCTTTCAAACTTTTTTTATGCTTTTAAATATTTTTTATTTTATTTAATAAATGTTTTTGTTTTGATATTTTTATTTGTATTATAAAATGTTTTGTTTGTGTTCATTGACTTAATCAAAACTGATGCAATACTTTAATTCTTTGGAAAATCAAAAATTGTTGCAATTAGAATATAAAATAAACTTACTTAATTTTTAACATCACAAACAAATATTTGTGTCCCAAAATGTTTTTAATTTAATTATATTTAAAATGTTTGTTTTTACATTTTAGTTTAATCTTAAATTTTAGTTGTTTTTAACATGTCAATTGTAAATTTTAAATGTTATTTTGAATAAGGCTTATGATTTCCGCATTTAAAACAACTTTTCAAGTTCTGCAAACAAGTTTTTTTCATTTGCGTTTAGTTTAAACTTTTCAATCTTTTCAACTTCTACTTCTGGCAACATTTTGTCCAAGTTGATTGTGTGTGACAAATCAAAATTAAGCAGAATGTCACTGCCAGAGTGCGCAACGGCATCAAGTTTGATGAATGTTGTTGCCAAGTTGTCTATCTCTTTTATGCCACAATTGAAACATATTGATGTAAAACTTCCATTTTTTGTGTTCATTGAAAGACTTAAAATATCTTTCATTTCATTAATTGCAATGGCGCTTGCTTCTGAATCTTGCTTTTGAAAAGTTACCATTTGATTTATTTTGAAGTTGCTTATCAAATTTGAAGCATTGTAATAAACAATTGCATAGTCGCCACCATTTTTCATACGACTATAATAGTTTTTAACACGCAAACCAAGTGCACTTATAAACTGCTCTCGTGTTGAGTTTAATGAATATGCAACAACATCAACATCTGGGCAATTTTGCATAATGTCATTTATTTCTTCAATTGGGTCATCAATGGAAACAAGCATTGTTGAAATTCCGTTTCGAGTAAGCGCATTTAGAAATTTTTGATAAAATTTTAGTGGCAATTTCTTTTCTGACTCTATCACTGCTCGTGAGCCCTTTGCAATTGGACAAAATTTGTCTATTATTTTAAGGTCAACAATGCAATCATCAAACGAAAGTTTGATTGGACAATTTGGATATATTGCAAGTGGTTGTTGGTCGTCAGAATTTTTTATTTCATCTGTTTTTGTCCCATTTATTGAAACAATGTCAGTTGCAAGCATTATGTCCTTTGCTGGCACATATTTGCACGCACCAACAACATAGTCGCCATCTTTTAGGTGTAATTTGCTGATTAAATCATCCAAAACAATGATGTTCTCTCTGTTATAATTTGAAAGGTATGCTTTTTTCATAACAAAGCCATACATTGTGTTTGTTTTTTCAAAGTAGCCATCAAACAAAATGTTTGTGGTTTGCATATTTTTGTTGTCACTTAAAACATCGCCGGTAAAATTTTCAAAATTTGCGCCGTTTGAATAAATTTTAAAACGATCATCATCACTATTAAACATTTTGCTTGGGAAAATGTTGTTCAAAATAAATGTTTCATCTGGCTTATGCTTTGGCGGCCTGCCCTTGTTTGTCTTTTTCTTTTCTGGAGTGCCACCATTTATTATGGCGTTTATCTTTTCAATCAACTCTGCACGCTTAAATTTTGTTGGAGAAAGAACACCTATGCTTCTTGCATAGTTGCGTAGGTCATATATGCTCATATTGTCATAAGTTTGCAAATTGTTCTGCATAATTTCTCCTAATTTTACAATATTACATTTTTGTAAAATATTACAATAATAATAGCATACAAAAAAAAATAAAGCAATGTTTTTAGTGCCATTGCACAAATGTTGTGCCAACTGGTTATTTATCTATAACGCAATAAACAAGGCATAATTAAATAAAATAAATAAAAAAATTTCAAATAGATTTCTCTAAATGAAATTTTTTAAATTATTCAAGCAAATTTCCACTTGTTGTGCTAACAACCCTAAGAGTTTCAACTTCTGCTCCCGTTTTTGCAGAAACATAGACATAATAAACATAATTGTTGTAAGTGCACTTATATTCATAGCAAAGTTGTTCATCGGAATAGTCTTGTGGAATTATGCACTTTTTTACGCTTAAAATATTTAACTCTGAACTTACCATTTTTCGTGCATTTTGTTCTAAAACGACAAATTGAAAATCTTTTCGGTCAGTGTGATTGTAGGCATAACTTCTTGCTTCCCAACCCAAAATTGAACCGGTGTCAAGTGAAACTTTTGCCTTTATCATATCGGGATACACAATTGTTCCGTTTATGACAGGTGTGAGGTTGATGTATGCAATGCCATTTAAGTCAGTGCTCCAAACACTCTTCATATCGTTAAGCCCCAATTGTTTTGCAAATTGTTCTGCTTCATTTTCGGCATCTTTAAGGCTGATTGCTCTGTTTGAAAGTTTGCCAAAACTAGAAACAGAAATGAGCATTCCACCCTTTTTTGTAACTTGTGCATAATATTTTCTGTGTGTTGTATTAAAAGTGAAATTGTAGCCTTCAATTTTTCCTGTCAAGTTGCCCGTTAAAGTTAAATCGGAAACTTTGTAATCTTTAAAAGCATCTTCAACAATTTTTTGTGCTTGTTGCTGGTCAATTTCATCACCGACCACGCCAAGTGCCTCTTTACTTTTTATGCTGTCAGAAAACGGACCATCATAAATAAGCGTTGGGTATTCCGTGCCGGTTGAAGATGTGTCAGCAAACATTTGGTCAAACTTTGTGTTGGTATCGCCCATTGTTGTATTCTCCAAAATGTTAAAGCCATTGTTTATATCTTCGGCAAAATTGTTAATTACGCCCTGAACATAAACACACCAGTTGTAAAGCTCGTTTATTGATGAGTTGTCGGCAGATGACATTTCACCACCGGAATCTAATTTTTTTGACAAATAATAACTGAACCCACCAAGTTGATTTACGAATTTTGTGGTTTCAACAATGCTTTCGTGATTTATTGGCAAGTTGCTTAAATTTGTTGCACCAAGCAAACATTGTTGATTTATTGTTTGATATAGTTCCTTTTTCTTGGTGTTATCTTTTGAGATAAGTGCTTTGCTCAAATTGACTTCAACATTGTTTATGTTTGTGACAAGTTCGCTGAAAGATTTTTGATAACTATTCTCAAGTTGACCGGCATAAGCACTGTATGTTGAAAGTTGAGAACTACTCCCAATCCAGCCAACAGCAAGCACAGTGGCAGTTATGCCAAGCGCAATGATAACCGCAATAAATGTTCGTGTTTTTTTCATAAAATCTCCTTATCTGCAAAACACATGGTTTCCAATTGTCACAATAACTTCTCTTGAAAAAATCCAACTGCTTGTTGCTGTTGCAGGATTGTAATAATAAATGCATCCATAGGTTGGATCCCAACCATTTAAGGCGTCTTGTGCCGCCTCATAAGCCGTGGTATTTGGTTCCAAGGAAAATTGTCCATCATGCAGTGCTGTGAACGCCCAAGGCTGATATATAACTCCTTGCAAGGTGTTTGGAAAGTTTGGGTCTTCAACTCTATTTAAAACCACTGCCGCAACGGCAACTTGTCCGGCATAAGGCTCGCCTCGTGCCTCACTATAAACCAATTTTGCAAGCAAATATAAATTTGTGTTTGCTTGCGAGTTGTCTGTCACGCCAAGCGCAGTGGTTGTGGCACTGTCAAGTTTGCCAGAAACTGCAATGTTGTTGTCCTTTTGATAGTTTTTGATTGCTGAAATTGTTTCTTTATCATAAACGCCATCAATTTCGCCAGCGAAATAGCCAAGACTAGAAAGCCTTGCTTGAACAATTCGGGTGTTGCTTTCATTTGCAGAAATCTTTACAACATTTGTTGTCAAATTTCCAGAAAGCACAACACAAGCACAACTAAAAATGCTGACGACCAAAATGATAAGTGTTAAAATTATATTTTTTGATGTGTTGTCAAGTTTTCTGTCAAAATGAACATTTCTAAACTCATTTTTTTCAACAAAAAACTCTTTCTTTTTTTGAGCCTCTGTCTTAATTTTTGAGTTATCACTTAAAGTTTCGTTTGCATCTTTTGACTTGTTTTCTTTTTTGTTATTCAATTTAATATCTTTTTTCATAATTCTCCTAACTAAAAAACTGTTTAATTATTTCCAAAATTTTGCTTTTGTAAACAATTTCGCTAGAACTATTTGCGTTGTAATTAACAAAACATATTGGCGGATATATCACACACCACCAATTGTTGCCTTCTGCCTTGCCAAGTTCAACAATAACGGCATCATAAATTCCACTTTCAAGCGTGTAGCCATCATACGACCTTGTCGGGAATTTTTCACTATCTATTTTAACCTTTGAAACATAGTCAAAACCCTTTTGTTTAAGCACCCTATTTGCCAAATTTTGAAGTGGAATTGTTTGTTCCTTAATCATATCAACCACTTGTGCTTTTGTTGTGCAAACGGCAAGTTTGGGCGTTAAAAATTTTACAAACTCATCTTTAATTTCAAATTTGACATCTTGGTCAATTGTTTCATTTGAGTTTGCACGAATATGTATTCTTAAATAGTCAGCATTGGTAAGGCTTGTAGATTTTGAAAAATTTGAACAAATACCAATTGTAGAAAGAACAATTATAACAAACAATAAAAATATAAAAACTTTTTTCATAAATTGATTATTGACAACAAAGCATAAAAAAAGCATACCAAAATATGCTTTTTTTGTATTATATTGAATTATTTTGTTCTCTGATTGAAATATACAACACTTTGAGATTGTTCAAGTGGGAACACTAGGTCAGGATTTTGTGCCATAAGGACATCTTCGCTAACAAGCAAGTGTTTTGCCACGTCCCACAATGTGCTACCCTCTGGCGCAATGTATATTTGAAGTGAATAATCTGCTGGAACAAGTTCTTCGGTAAGTTCAATATCTTTAATCAAAACATTTGTGTCTGTTTGATAGGTATCAACGGCAAAATTGACATCTAGCGTGGCATTTATCTCTTTTCCTTTCTTTGCCTTGACATCAATATCCTTAACGCTTGCAACAACAAATATACCATCACTTGACATATCTTGAACATCAAATTTGTTTGAAAATGGAATTTCAAGTTCAACGCTAGAAAGTGTTGGAGTGTCATCATCTGTCATATAAATTACAGATGCATAGGCAATGCCTTCAATCGTAAGTTCATTTTCGGTAACGCTTGAGTTTGCAACTGAAATATGCTCGTTTGCAACGCCAACAACTTTGGCAATTCTTGCTTCTTCTTCACCAATTATTGTTTGACCTTCAATTGTTGCAGAAAAATTTTCACTCTTGACATTTTTTGCAACATCAAAACTTTCGGTTACAATGTTTGTTTTGTTTGTGCGAGAAAATGCATCAACATAAATTTCATTTTCTGTTTCTCGCAATGCAACATATTTAACAGTGATTGTTGCACTTACGGCAACAGCGTTTGTTGGATTTTCTGCTTGACTATCGCCAGCAATTGTAACGCTTAAATCTTGTGGCCTAATGTAAATGAAAGCATAAACCATGTCATCTTTTTGAATGAGTTCATCTTCAAGTTCTTCCTTAAAATTTATGGTTTCCATAAGATTTTTAAGCGCCATGCCTTCATCGGTTTCAACCTGCAAAAGAGCGTTTAAAAACATTTCGCCTTCAACTGTAAAATAGCCAGTGCCACTTGAAGTATTTTTTAAAAATGCTTGTGCGTTTGAAAGCAAAATTTTGTTTATTTTTGACTTAACTTCAAATTCTTCATTCAAGCAAAAAGTTTTTGTGCCACTTGAAACAACATTAAATTGCTTTACTGTTTCTTTTAAAAGTTGAATATTGTCATCGGCAACTTTAACTTCGTCAAACTCTTCAGTTGCCACAACATCCATCTTAATTTCAATCACGCCAGAAAGTTTAACCCGTTCATCATCAAGTGAGTCGACCTTAACTTCAACAACTTCAACACTATAAATTGGTTTCATAAGTGGATTGAGTGATGGCTCTTCAATTTTGCCATTGAGGTCGGCATTGCCAACAATTGTGTGGCTTGTGCCTTGCTCATCAACATAAAGACAATCAAAAACAACACCGCCAGAATAATGTGCTTCTCCATTTAAAATTTCAATCTCATCAACATAGGCTCTTGCGGTATTTGAAAGCACTTTGCTTATGCTGTTTTCATCTTCTCGTTGCAATACTACATCAACCAAAGCCTGAGCACTTCCAACACTCTTTCTATAAGAAGATGTAATTTTTTCTGTTTCCATCAACAATCCTCCCTTTCACATTAGTATATTTTACAATGCAAAAGTTTGAAATATGACAAATAACAAAAAATTAACTTAACAAAACAAAAACAGCAGACTGCCACTGCTGAAACTGTGCCAAAATATATTTACAGATTAAACATTCCTTTGCAAAACTGCCATCTATCATTTCATTTTGTTACTCATATGCCTTTGTAATTAATAGATATTATTTAATTATTTACATCAACATTATTTGCGTGTGTTTAAGCACAATTTTATTTGACATCAAATCATTTTGGGTGAAACTCTAACATTGCCACACAAAATTTCGGTGTAAGAAAAACTTTGCTTGTTTTGTTCATCATCTTCGGGCATAACCGTGAAAACACTTGGATAGGTGTCAACCAACACTGCATCAAACTTGACAATCTTTTTTCTGCCACGGTTGACCATCATATTAACTCTTTCGCCCTTCATCTTGTTTAAATCTTCCCTGACATTTTGAATGGTTTTTAAATTTCTTTTCATAAAACAATTTTTGACAAATTGCCCTTTTTTAAACATCAAAAAAGAACATCGTTTTTCAATGCTCTTTTAATTTTTACTTTTTGTTGTTTCTGACATGCTTTTTAACTTTTTCCATTTCGTCATCTTCGTCGTCATCGTCATCAAGGTCATCATCGTCATCATCAAGGTCATCGTCATCTTCGTCGTAGTCATCGTCAAAGTCATCATCATCGTCGTCAAAATCTGAATCTGCTTCTTCATCAGCATCATCTGGTTCGTCGTCATCAATAGCAAGGTCATCATCGCTCATTAAATCATCGCCATCAATGTCACTGCCATCTGAAATTGAAGACATATCACCAAATTCATCTTCTTCGGTTTCCTTGTCATCATTTTCAACATACATTCTCCAACTGTCATCATTGTCTTCACTTTCTGTTGTGTTGGTGTCCAAAGCATCATTTTGAATTTGTCTTTCTTTTGCACACTCTGCGCAAATCTCTTCATCATCAGTTATATAGTTGGTTTTGCAAATTGGGCAAAGACCTGGCTCAACAATGTCATCATCAATCAATGCGTTGCTTCCCTTTGCCTTTAACTCTGCTTGACAAACTTTGCACAATTTTTCTCTTTTATCAATATAATTAAGTTCACATCTAGGACATCTAATATATTCAATTTTTCCCATATAAAATCACTCCTACAATTTTCAAGCGTAGTATAGTAATTTATTATGTAAATGTCTAGTGATTTTATACAATTTTTTGAAATATTTTTATAATTTTTTTAGACACCTTCCAAAAGCATCTTATCAGCAACAAGAGCAATAAATTCGCCATTGGTTGGTTTCTCGTTGTCACTGTAAACCTTAACGCCAAAAAGTGAGTTTATGTTTTCAATTTTGCCCCTGTTCCAAGCAACTTCAATTGCGTGTCTAATTGCACGCTCTACCTTGCTACTTGATGTGTCATACTTTTCTGCAATGCTTGGATACAACTTTTTGGTTATGCAATTGATTATTTCTGGATTTGCTATTGCCATTTTAATTGCCTCACGCAAAAATTGATAGCCTTTGATGTGCGCAGGAATGCCAACTGTGATAAAGATGTTTGAAATCTTTTCATCTAATCCTTTATTTTTAATTTTGTTTTTTGTGTCTATTTCTTGATTGCAAATTTCCTTTACTCTTTTAACAAGATTTTCAACATTAAAAGGCTTTGCCATATAGTAAACTGCCCCAAGGTGCATAGCCTTTTCAACAAAAGATTCTTGCGACAATGCAGACAAAACAAATATCTTTGGTTTCTTTTCAAGTGTGTTGATTTTTTCAATCAGTTCAAAGCCATCTTCTCCCTTTAGCACAATGTCTGTGATAACAACATCAGGAGTCTTTTGTTTAATCAAGTCAAAGGCATTTTGAACACTCTGAGCAGTTCCAACAACTTCAAACTTTTCATCTTTCAGTAAACCGGATTTTATATTGTTTTGCGTGTCAATGTTATCGTCAACAATTAAAATCTTTGTTGTGTTTAATTCCATAATTTCCTCCAAAATATCTTGTTAAATTACAATTTAACATAAAAATAGTAACACAAAAAAACGGCGAAAGCCTACACATAATAATCAAAACTTTTGCAAGATATGGGGCATTTTGTTGAAATTTGTTGTAAAAAATCGAAAATCCCTTTTTCTAAATTAAATATAGGAATTGTTGCAAAAAATGGTTGATTAAATCAATCAACCAAAAAACTTTGTCTAATGATATACAACTATTTGTTTTATGCAAAAAAAATGATGGCAACTGCCATCATTTAGTCTTTTGTTTCTGTTTTGATGTGTGATCTTTGAACAACGCCAACAAGTTCTGCACTTGCATTGCCTTGAACAAGATTTATTCTGTTAAGGTAATAGCCTGTTTTAGAATCACCCTTGTAAGGAATGTAGAAGTAAGCATAATTTGAACAAATGCTGAAGTTTTTGCCTGCACTGAAATAGATATCTGGCACAGTTTTGTCTTCTGCATCTTCATCAACATTTTCAAGCTCTTTTGTTGCGTCATAAATAACTTCTGTAGTCTTGGTTTTATAGTTTACTCTTAAAAGTGAATTGTCACTGTCATAAGCATAAACATAATTGCCATCAATGCAAAGAGGTGTAAGTGTCTTGTCTTCATTTAAAATTTCAATGTTATTATTAAATGTATCAAACCAAACCAAAAGGTTGTTTGCGTTAACTGTAACAAATCCACGGCAAATTCCATTTTCAAATTGAGCAAGATAAACTTTGTCGTTTGCTGTGTAGTCAAGTCTTTGTTCACGCCTTATTGCATTTTCGTCAAACTCAACCTTTCCGTTTTCGTCAAATGTTGCATAGAAGTTGCAAGCATTAGTATCTGTTTTACCATCGGCATTTTTCATTGTGAACACAAGAGCATCCTTGTTTACGCTTTTAACAGAATAGTCGTTTATGCCTTTTGTGATTATCTGCTCTTTGTTTTTGCCAATTTCAAAATATGCCATAATGTTTCCGCTTGAAAGTTTTTCACTCTCCTCGGCACTTCTGGTGTAATATATTGCACTTTCTTGAACAGTGATTGAATTGTTGCTTTGATTGTAATCACTAATTGCTGGCATTGCAACACTACTTGCGCTTTTAACAACTGTTGTTTCTTTTTTGTTTGAGCAATTTATTGAAACAATTTTTGTTCCATCAAACACAACAAGATTTACATCATTAGATGAATTTGTTTTGTAAAATGCAAATTGCATACTATCACTTGAAGTGGTTGATTTGTAAAGGTGAGAAACACCACTGCCATCTAGTTTTGCACTGTAAAAGTCAGTGTATTTAAAGTTGTCTTTTGCCTCTTCATTTTCAATAACCTTTTCAGTGTTTGGTGAAGCGTAATAGATATAATCGCCAAAAATGTAAAGTTTTGTTTTGTCAAAGCCGGCAATTTTGCCAACAATTTTTGTGCAATCTTTTAGTTTGCCATCTTCATCATAGCTTAAACTATTGTTTTCGCCAAGTTTTGCTCTGTAAATTCCCGAATAGCTTTCATCGCCGGTGTTGTCGCCCTCTTTCATATCGCTTATTGCGGTGTAACCATTAACAAAATATAGATATTCGCCTTTTTGAACTGCAAGCCCACCGTTGCCAGTAACTGGGTCATCTGACTTTGGCATTGGACCAGGTGTGCCACAACCAACAAAGCCAACAAGACATACAACAAACAACAATACGAGAGTTGCAAGTTTTGCAATAAATTTCTTTTTCACAAAAAATCTCCTTGAAGTAAAGAATTTTGGGGAGTGAATATTTGTTTTGCAAACGGCTTAATCAACCATTTCCAAAACCCCATAATACAATTTAAAGTTTAACACTAAAAAAGATTATAGTCAAATATTTGCAAATAATAACATATATAAATAAAAATAAAATATCAAATTTTTCTGCCCAGCAAGTTTTGTTTAAATGATTAATGAATTTTATAAACACGCAAAATGTTTAAAAAAGAAAATTAGGTGGTCAAAATAAAAAAAGAAAAATTCATCTCAAATAAAAATAAACTATACCTACAAAAAACAGGCGTCTGCCTGTTAAATTATATCAACTGAAATGGTTTTGCCAGTTTCCGCATCTTGATACATCATATAAAAGCCATCGCTTTCATTGTTTTCAACATCAATTGGAAGCCATTGATAATATTCACTCAACTCTTGTGGTGGTGGGTCATCTCGCTTTGATGGAACACCATAGCACAAATATTGTGGTGTGTCTTCGTTGTAAATTATTCCAAAAACATAATAACCAGTTTTGTCATCAAATTCAACCTTGCAAAATTTGCTGTTTGGAATTATCTCATTTAAAACTTTTTCCTTTGGATTGGTGTTCATCATCTTGTCAATTTGAAGTTTAATTCGGTCAAAAAAGTTTGGTTCTTGTGGTGGCTCAACATCTTGCGAAGGAGTTTCATCTGCCATATCAATAACTCGGTTTACAAAATTATTTAGATTTTCATCTTTCAAGATGCTTTGCTCGGCTACATTTTCGGTTGCGTTTTCATTATATTTATCAACGCCATTTTCAGAACTTGCAAAAACCTTGCCAGTGTTTTCTGATTGTTCTTCCCTGTTAAATTTTGGAGTGACAGTCCCTGTGTCAAAATCATTTTTTTCAAAAAACTTTTGGTCAATGTTTCCTGTGTTTGAAACATCATATTCGTCTTTTTTTGTGCCGTTTTGCGCATTGGATTGGCAAACACTACTCTTTTGTTTTGGCAAAACATTTTCGTCTTCAAGCATCATTTGCATTGATGTTTTCCAACTGCTGTTTAAAACAGTGCTTCCCCAAAGCACAATGTCGTAGTTAGCGTTTTTAATGTCCAAAACAACACAACTTATGTCATCGGCGTTTTTGGTTGGCAAGTTAATTTCAAACTCAAAATCTTTTGCTTCGTTTGATGATAAATCCATTTTAAACAATTTTTTGTTGATTGAAACACCCAAAACCAAATTTTTATCAAAATTCAAATTGTAGCACTTTAAAAAACATTTTGTTTTGTTGTCATAGCAATCAAAACTCAAAATGCCTTTTGCAAGCGAAAAGCCATCATAGTCAGATGGAACAAGAATAATATTTTTTCTATATAAAAACATAAAATCTCCAAACAATAAAAAGTATAGTTTAGTTTTTAGTGTTTTGTTAAATGCAAAAATTGTCAAATAGACACTAAAAATATCAACTCATACAATTTTTTGTTATTTGTTTATATGAAGTTGAAAATTTTTGTGTGAATACAATAAAAATAGCATCATTTTGATGCCATTTTTGTGTTATTTTTTTAAAGTATATATGCAGTTTGCAAGTTGAACAAATTGACTTGTTGTGAGCGCTTCGCCACGCACGGTTTCTGAAAGATTGCATTGAGAGAATAAGTTCTTTATTTGCTCAGCACCAAAACCGAAATGACTTTTTAAGCAATTTGAAAGCGTTTTTCTGCGCATTGCAAAACTTGCTTTGATAACTTCTTGCAAAAGTTTGATGTCTTTTATGTCAAATTTGTTGTTGTCAATGTCAATTTTGACAATTGCACTGTCAACATTTGGCATTGGCGTGAACATTTTTTTGTCAACAATTCGCATAATTTTTGCAGTGCCAATGCTATCAACTTCGGCAGTTATTGTGCCATAGTCTTTTGTTCCGGCAGTTGCAACAAGTCGCTCTGCCATCTCCTTTTGGACCATTAGGGTTAGGCTTTCAACATTAAAATCTTTTTCTATAAGTTTAAAAATGATGTTTGATGTAATGTAATATGGCAAATTGGCAACAACTTTAAACTTCCCATCAAAGTTAGAATTGATTGCCATGCTGTCTTCTTTCATAAAGTCTTTAAAAACAACTGTAGCGTTTTCAACTCCCGCAAGAGATTGTGCCAAAACAGGTTTGAGTGCTTGGTCAATTTCATAGCCAACAACCTTTTTTGAGTTTTGAGCAATTGTTCTTGTCAAAGTGCCTGCTCCAACGCCAATTTCCAAAACTTCATCCTGTTTTGAAAGCCCAGCATCTTCGCAAATTGCTTGCAATAAATTAAAGTCAGAAATAAAATTTTGACCAAATTTCTTTTTAAACTCAAACTTGTTTTCATTTAATATTGCTTTAAGTTCCATTTCAATCCTTATACTTTTTAAAAACTTCTTTTGTGTTTTGCAAAATCTTTTGCTCCAAATAATTTCTGTCTTGTCCTCTAATTTCACAAATTTTGTCTAACACAATGTTTGTAAATTTTGGCTCGTTTCGCTTGCCTCTAAATGGTTCTGGTGCAAGATATGGCGCATCAGTTTCAAGCAAAATTTGACTTTCATCAATTTGTTTTAGAGTGTCAACAACTTTTCGTGCATTTTTAAAAGTGCAAACACCACCAAATCCAAGTTTAAAACCAAGTTTAACAAACCTTCGCGCAATTTCTGGACTGCCACTAAAACAATGAATAACTCCCCCACTAGAAAGCAAGTCTTTGTGGCTTTCAAAAATATTAAGCAAATCTTCAAATGCATCTCTAACGTGAATTGAAAGCGGAAGGTTAAATTTGTGAGCAATTTCAAGTTGACGGAGCAAAACTTCTTTTTGTTTTTCTTTGTCAAAACCATCGGTGTGATAATCAAGACCAATTTCGCCAATTGCAACAACTTTTGGGTCAGTTGCATTTTCCATCAAAAACTGTTCAAAATTTTTGTCATATTGCTGGCAGTATTCTGGATACATTCCAACAATTGCAAAAAGATTGCTGTGCTTTTTTGCAAGTTCAATTGCAAAAATGCTTGTTTGAAGGTCAGTGCCAACAACAAAAGCGCTTTTTATGTTGTTGTTTTTCAAATTTACAATTATGTCTTCTCTATCTTCAAAAGCGTCATCATTCAAATGACAATGTGTGTCAATAATCATCAGCCAACATCTGCTCCTGAAGAAATTTCTTTTTCTGGAGTTACAAAGCAAAATTCTTTGTCGCCATTTACAAAGGCATACAAAATCATTCCTTGACTTTCAACTCCCCTTATCTTTCGTGGTTTCAAATTCATAACGCACAAAACTTGTTTGCCAACCATGTAGGCAGTGTCATAATGAAGTGCAACGCCCGAAACAATTGTTCTAACTTCACTGCCAAAATCAACAGAAAATTTCAAAAGTTTATCGGCATTTTCAACCTTTTCAGCCGTTATAATTTTGCCAACTTTTATTTCTAATTTTTCAAAATCTTCAAATTCAACATAAGGTTTATGCTCAACTTTTGCTGGTTCTTCTTTTTGCTTAACAGAATCAACTTCCAAATATTGTTTCTCCTTTTCTATGTTAAGTCGTTGATAAAGTGCAGTTTTTTCTACCACAGCACCTTCAATTTTTTTGTTGTAGGCTTCTGAAATTGTGTCTAAACCTGTGTCGGTGTTATCAAGTGCTTTAAGAATTTTTTGTGCTGTTTCTGGAATGAAGGCTTCAAGCAAAACTGCCACGCTATGAAGCACAAAATACAAGTTGTGCAAAACATCTCCAAGTCTTGTTTTGTCTTCTTTTAATGTCCAAGGTGCAGTGTCTTCAATATATTTGTTTGCAAGTCTAATTACCTTAAAAATTTCGGCAAGTGCGTTGTTAACTTCAAGTTTTTCCATAAGAGTTGAAACTTTTTGTTTAAGAGCAACTGTTTCGTTAATGAGATTGTTATCAATTTCTTTAACATCATTTGAAAGTGGCGCAAGTTTGCCATCAAAATTTTGAACCATCATTGCAGTTGTTCTTGAAAGTAAGTTTGCAAGGTCATTGACCAAATCGGTGTTGATAGCCTTTAAAAATGAGTCATTGTCATAAGGTGCATCGCCCAAAATAGGACCATATCTCAACAAGAAATATCTAACTGCATCAACGCCATATCTATCACACAAAATGTATGGATTAAATCCATTTCCAAGACTCTTTCCCATTTTTTTGCCTGCATTTGTAAGCCAACCATGAGCGTGAATTGTTTTTGGAAGTGGCAAGTCAAGTGCCATCAAAATTGCCGGCCAAATGATGATGTGAAATCTCGCAATTTCTTTTGCCATAAGTTGAACATTTGCTGGCCAATATTTTTTAAACAAACTGTCATCATCACTCAAATAGCCAAGTGCAGTTAAGTAATTTGGCAAAGCATCAATCCAAACATAAATTGTGTGATTTTTGTTGAATGGAACAGGTATGCCCCATTTTACTGATGTTCTTGAAACACACAAGTCGTTAAGCCCTTGGTCAATAAATGAAATCATTTCATTTTTTGTGCCTTCAAGTTTAACAAAATCTGGGTGCGACAAAATGTATTGTTTAACTCTGTCGGCATATTTTGAAAGCTTGAAAAAATAGGCTTCTTCTTTTGATTTTTTAACTTCTCTGCCACAATCTGGGCACTTACCATCTTTAAGTTGAGATTCAGTCCAAAATGATTCACAAGGTGTGCAATACCAACCTTCATAACTAGAAAGATAAATGTCACCGTTGTCATACAACTTTTTAAAAATTTTTTGCACTGCACTAACGTGATAATCATCTGTGGTGCGAATATATTTGTCATAGGAAATGTTAAGTTTTTTCCAAAGTTCATAATATTTTTTAACATAGTTATCGCAATATTGTTGTGGAGTTATGCCTGCTTCACTAGCCTTTTCAGCAACCTTTTGACCATGCTCATCACTGCCTGTCAAAAAGAACACATCTTTGTTAAGCATTCTGTTCCATCTTGCCAAACTATCAGCATAAACACTTGTGCAACAATGCCCAAGATGCAAATCTCCACTTGAATAGTAGATTGGTGTTGTGATATAAAACTTTTCTTTTTCTGCCATAAAAAACTCCTAAAACTATCAAATTGTTTAATCAAAAATTTTGCTTGCAATTGATAAAATTGTGATGTTTGCAAATTAGCACAAAATTGTCTTAAAAGACAATGCAACATCATATTGCTTATTATATCAAATTATGTTTTTATTGTAAACTCAATTGCATTTAAAATAGAATTGTAACATATAAATAGACCAAAAATCATAATATTTTGTATGAACATAATTTGGTGTGCCATTATGATTTGTGGCATTGGAATTTTAATTTTTGTTGACCCAGCAAATGTAACCAGCACAATGATTGATGCAAGCAAAAAAAGCGTTGAACTTTGCATAAGTTTGATTGCAATTTATGCTGTTTGGCTTGGACTTTTGAAAATTTTGGAAGACACTGGACTAAGCAAAAAGTTTGCAAAACTACTCTCGCCCGTGATTGATTTTTTGTTTGGTGGTGGAATTGATGAAACCACAAAAGAACAAATTGCCATAAACATAAGCAGTAACATTTTGGGTCTTGGAAATGCTGCAACGCCAAGTGCAATAAAGGCAATGCAAGGGTTAGACCACAAAACCGGAAAAATTAACAACGCAATGACAATGCTTATGGTCATAAATTGCTTGTCCTTTCAACTAATTCCAACAACTGTTATGGGCTTAAGAGTTAGCGCAGGCAGTCAAAATGCAAGCAACATAATCTTTCCAACAATTTTTACAAGCGTGGTAACAGGCGTTATCACAATTGCTCTTTTGAAACTTATTTTTAGATTGAGGAAAAAGAAAAATGATAAGTGATTATATAATTCCCATTTTGATTGTTGCACTGCTTGCCTATGCCATAATAAAAAATAAAAAGCCTTACAATAGTTTTGTTGAGGGCGCAAAACAATCTTTGCCATTGATTTTTGACATTTTTGCCTACATTGTGGCAGTGTTCATTTTTATTGAAGTCTTTGACAAAAGTGGACTCGCAAACCTTTTTTGCAAAGCACTTTCACCAATTCTTAACGTTTTAGGCATTCCAATTGAACTTACAAAACTAATCGTTCTTAAACCATTTAGTGGCAGTGGCGGACTTGCTCTGCTTCAAGATATTTTTGACAAGTATGGCGTTGACAGTTACATTTCAAAATGTGCAAGCGTTATCCTTGCCAGCAGTGACACTGTTTTTTATGTCAGCACAGTATATTTCAGCAAAACCAGTGTTAAAAAACTTGGTATTGCAATTCCCATTGCTCTGTTTGCAACATTTTTGAGTGTTATTTTCTCTTGCCTATTTTGCCGACTGTTTTAAAATTTTATACAAATTAAAGCACATTATTATTTGTTATTAATTTGTTTTAATTCGCAAAATAATTTTTATTTTGTGTGGCAATTTTAATCCTTTTTATACAAATTTCATAAACAGCAAAATTTAAAACAATAAAATGCAATTTAAAATTGACAAAAAAGGAACAATGCTTTTTTTGTGGCGATGTTCCTTTTCCATTAGTTTTAAGTTTAGTTTCACAAAGTTTTCTAACTTTTGATGATTGCATTTACTTTTGTGAATTGCTTTCAAATAGTATTAAAATTTAAAGTAAATTGTGGTTTTTATTTCTTTTTTAGTTCTACGATGTGGTTGTAAATCACATTTTTGGCAACGCCCATATCTTTTGCGACTTGTTTAATGGCATCGTTGTTTGGCATACCCAAGTTGACATAATATTCATAATGCTCAACAATGGACAAGTTGTTTAGGTCACTCAAATTGTTTTGATTGCCTTTTACAATAAGCACATACTCGCCCCTTGGCTCTTTTGGATAGCCTTCGGCAAGATGGAAATATTCAATTTCTTCGTGAAGTTTTGTAAGTTCTCTAACTGTGCAGGCTTCTCTATCGCCAAGTTCTTTAAAAAGAAGTTTGACATCAGAAACCAAATTGTGAGGTGCTGAGTAGAAAATTAGTGTGCAATTTTGAGCTTTGATGTCCAAAAGCAATTTTTTTAGTTCTTTTTTGTTGTCTGGCAAAAAGCCAACAAACTCAAAAGGTGCAGAAAAACCGCTTAGGCAAAATGCATTTAAAAATGCACACGCACCAGGGATTATGCTGTATTTAAGCCCATTTTTGTTCATTTGTTCAATAAGTTCACTGCCAGGGTCAGAAATGCAAGGTGTTCCAGCATCGGTTATCAAACTGATTGTTTTGCCTGCTTTAAGCATTTCAATAACTTTTGGCGTTTCTTCTTTATAATTAAATTTGTGAAAACTTATAAGTTCTTTTTTAATGTTGTAAGCATTTAAAAAAGTTAAACTTGTTCTAGTGTCTTCACACAAAATGACATCACTATTTTGCAAGGTCTCAATTGCTCTGTAACTTATATCTTTTAAATTGCCAATTGGCGTTGCAACAAAATATAACATAAAATCTCCCACTTAAATATTTTTGTAAAAAACTTTTGTTCCTGCTTTTCCATTTTTTGTGGCTTCAATAAGCACAACATTGCTGTGTTTGTCTGCTTTTGGAAAGCAAAATTCCAAAATTTTTGGTTCTAATTGATATTTTTTCAGCTTGCAAACAAGTTCGGCTATTCGTGATGAATCATTAACAATAAAAAATTTGCCACCAAATTTAAGCAACTTACTTGCCACACTGCAAAGCAAATCAAAATCAAGTTCAATTTCAAACTTTGCCATGTCAATTTCGTGATTGCCACTCATCTTTTTTTCGCTTTGCAAATAATATGGCGGATTTGCACAAACAACATCAAACTTATTTTGCCCTAAAATTTTTGGTGCATCTTTGATGTCTTCATTCAAAACCATTGCGTTTTTTAGGTTGTTTAGTTCAAGTGAACGCTTGCACATATCAGCAAGTTTTGTTTGTTTTTCTACCAAAACAAGATTTTTTGCGCCAGTTTTTGCCTGCGCAAGTATGCCAACAATGCCACTTCCACTGCAAAGGTCAACAATGGTATCAGACTTTTTTGCTTTTACAAAATTGCATAGCAAAACTGCGTCACTAGAAAAACAATAGAGTTTTTTGTTTTGAATTATTTTTAATCCATCAAACAAAAGGTCATCAAGCCTTTCATTTTCAAAAAGTTCAATTTCTTTTTTCTCTGTCATTTCCATTTCCAAACTTAATTTCGCCAAGTGCATAGTCAACAATTTTGTATGTTCCATCTTCGCCAACAAATTTAACTGACACTTGATTTTTTAATATGTTGTTGTAAACATCAATGCCCTCGCCATCTGGAGTTTGAACTTTGCTGTTTAACTTTGGCATTTGAGAAAGTGCTTTTGCATAGTCAGAATCTTCATAGGCAAGACAGCACATAAGTCTGCCACAAGCACCACTTATGCCAGTTGGATTGAGTGACAAACCTTGATTTTTTGCCATTTTCAAACTTACTTTTCCAAGTTCTCGCAAATGATTTGCACAGCAAAGAGGTCTGCCACAAGGTCCAAGACCGCCAAGATGTTTTGCTTCATCTCTTGCGCCAATTTGCCTCAACTCTATTCTTGTTTTATAGATTGATGCAAGTTGCTTAACAAGCTCTCTAAAATCAACTCTATCTTCTGCTGTGTAAGTTATTGAAAGTTTTGCAGTGTCAAAACTATATTCGGCATCAACAAGTTTCATTGAAAGCCCAAGTTTTGATGCAAGTTTTTTTGTTTCTGCAACAACTTTTTTTGCCTTTTCTTCGTTTTGCTTAATTTGAGCAAGGTCTTTTTCCGTAACCTTTCGCAAAACTTTTTTCACTTCATTTTGTGGTTCTTTTTCAACTGCTTCAACAGCAACAATGCCATAATAAAGCCCGTTTACTGTATCAACAATAACACCATCATTTTTTTTAAGGTTTAAACCATTGGCATTAAAGTCATAAATTTCGCCAACTGGTTTAAATTTTATTCCTACTATTTGCATATATGTTTAATCTCCAATATCTTCAATAATAAATTGTCAACAACTGCATTTTGATTTGCATTGAATTTAAGTTTCAAATTAGACTTGTCAATTTCTTTCAAAATGTTTATTATGGCATACTCTGAATAGCCATTGCAAAGCAAATTTAATTGGTTAAAAACTTGTTTGTTTTGGACGGCATCAGGTTTGCCATTTTTAATTTTTAACATATCAAAATAAAATGATGAAACAATTTCCAAAAACTTGTCAAGTTCCGTTTTATATTTTGATATTTCACTTGCAAATTCTAAAATTTTGCTTGAATTTTGCATTAAAGTTAATGTTTTAATTGCAAGTTCATACAAATTCAAAAAACTTTCATCGGCATAAATTGTTTCAAGTGCCGTTAAATTTCCATTGGCATATTCCAGCGCAATGTTGTATTTTCTTGCTTCATTTAGGTGATATTCAAACAAAAATTGTAACTCATTTTGTGACAGCCTTGGCAATGAATAAACTTCACACCTACTTTTGATTGTTGGCAAAACAGCATTTAAGTTTGTTGTAAGCAAAATGAAAGTGTCAAAACTTTGTGGCTCTTCAATAACTTTTAACAATTTGTTTTGCGCACTTGTGGTTGCAAGGTCAAAATTTTTCAAAATGAAATATTTTTTGTCAAGTTCAAGCGGAACAACAAAACTATCAGCAACAATCTGCAAACTGTCATCAACAACAATTGGTTTTTCAGTACCAAAATATTCGACATCAACTGAATTGCCATCAACAATTTTTTTGCAATTTACACAATCAAAGCAAGGCTTTTTTTGACAATTGCAATTTTTTTGCATAACAATAAGTTTTGCAAAACAATCCAAAAAAATTTCATCTTCACTTGTCAAAATGATTGCGTGCGAAATGCTTTCAAAATTTTTAAGAAGTTCTTGAATTTTGTTTAGTTTTGCAAATTTCTCTAAATAGTCCATCAAATAACCTCTTCTTTTTTCAACTTTTCAAGCACCTTTTGCAAAATTTGCTCTGGCGTTTCACTTGCATCTAAAACACAAAAACGCTTTTCTTTTTTGGCAAGTTTCAAATAGCCATCTCTCACCATATTGTGATAACTCATATCTCTTACTTCAAAACGGTCATTGCTATCTTTTTCACGGCGTGAAAGGCTAACTTTTGGGTCAATGTCAAGCAAAAAAGTTATGTCTGGCTCAATGCCATCAGTTGCAAACGAAGTGATGTCCATAATTTGTTTGTCACTTATTCCATTTGCGTAGCCTTGATAAACACGAGTGCTGTCATAGAACCTATCACACAAAACAATTTTGCCAGCGTTTAGATTTGGTTTTATAAAAGTTTCAACAAGTTCTGCTCTGCTTGCAGAAAACAACAAAATTTCTGTTCTTAAACACATTTGTTTTTTGTTGTCCTTCAAAATGTTTCTAAGTTCTTCTGAAACCTTGCTTCCACCCGGTTCTCTTGCAATGACATAATCTATGTTATTGCTAACAAAATAATCTGTCAATAGTTTTAAAAGTGAACTTTTTCCTGCACCATCAACGCCTTCAAATGTAATAAATTTTTTCATAGTTATATGATAGCACAAAACAAAAAATCTTCAAAATAAATTTGCAACTCATTTTCAAGTTAAAATTTGCAACAAAAAACATTATCCGCAGATAATGTTTTTTTGTTAGAATGAAATCTTTTTGATTTTGTATTTCATTTTGCCACTTGGTGTATCAACTTCAACTTCTGTGCCAACTTTTTTGCCCAAAATTGCTTTGCCTAGTGGACTGCAATTGCTGATGATTCCATTAAGCGGGTCACTGTCTGTTGCACCAAGAAGTGTGTAGGTAACATCTTCGTCAAATTCTTCATCGTAAAGTGTGACTTTTGAGCCAACATTTACAATTGAAGTGTTTAAATCTTCTTTTGAAATGATTTTTGCTCTTTTAATTCTATCTTCAAGTTCCAAAATTTTGATTTCGAGTTGTGCTTCTTTTGTTTTTGCAGCATCGTATTCTGAGTTTTCACTCAAATCGCCATAAGATTTGGCCTCTCCAATCATTTTTGCAACTTCAATTCTATCAACTGTTTTCAATTTTTCCAATTCTTTTTTTGCTTCTGCCAAGCCCTCTGGGGTTAAAAAAATATCTTCCATAAAAGTATCTCCTTTTAGATTTTTCAATTAAAAAAAACGCAAATACCCACCAGCATTTTGCATAGTTTTCTAATTGCTCAAATAATATAACACAACAAAACGCATTTTGTCAAGTATTTACGCCGTTTAAACAATCTTTCAAAAAATATTTTGTTGCTTATTTAAGAATATGCAAAACTAGGCTTTTTATGTCAACATTAAAAAAATATTTTGAATTTTTTTGACGATGTGCTAACATTTATGCGGAGTGAAATATGTTTAAACTTTGGGTTAAAACTTTTGATGACAAAAATCAAATTATAGAAAACGAAACTTTTGAATTTAAACAAGAGTTTGATGTGAGATACTTAAACGCCTATATGCAAATTGTTTGCAGTGCGCTAAAAACAGAAACACCTGTTGTTTTGTCATATCATGTAAACACCTTTAACAGTTTCAATCGAGTAAAGTTTACAAAAGCAGATTTCATTGATAAAGTTGATTTCAATCATCTTTTGGTTCAACTTCTGTAATACTTTTGTGATTATTTGCCAGTTAAACAAAATGTAAAAAAATGTTTTGTTCAATAAAGCCAATTTTTTAGCACTAAAAACTCATAAAATGCAATTAAAAAATTTCACCTAAAAAACATCAAAACATTTAATGGTTTATAAATATCATATTAATTAATGTAAATTAAACTTCTAAAAACTCTTATTTCTTTTTCCGTCTTTTAATAAACTTTTAACAAACAAAATATTAAAAATTGCTCAACAAAAAACACTGCATTGCAACAGTGTTTTTTTTATGTTATTTTGTTTGCTCTTCTGCTTCGGCACTTTGTGCTTTTTGTGCTTCGAGTTTTTCTCTCTTCTTTTTAAGAAGATTTTCTTTTCTGGTCTTTACCATTTTAAACTTTTTGTTTGCAAGTTTTGTTTGTTTGCTGTCAAAGTTGCCCTCTATGATGTCCATTCTGTGATGTTTTTTGCAAGATTTGAAAGTTACAAATTGAATGTATGCATCTGATTTCAAGGTTTCAAGACCATATTCAGAAAGTTTGTTGTAAACTTCTGGATCGCCCATAATTGCGCAAGCAACTGCCTTTTTTGTCACTTTTGCTGGAAGCAATGTTGTTGGAATGTCTGCCAAAAGGTCTTTAAGTTTGCTGTCTGCCTTAACAGATTTTCTAACAGCACTATAAAGTGTTTTGTTACGGTTTAATCTCCAAGTTTCAACTGGCATTGCACGTAATTTTGGGTTTTCTTTTTTAATCATTGCATTTACTGCGGTTGGAACTTTCATTGTGAAAGCATCACTTGTTGCATTCTTTTTAAATGTCTTACTTGCCCTTAATTTTTGAGCAATTTCATTTGCAAAATCATCATAACCTTCATGATATCTTGAAACGCCTTCTGCAAGTCTGATTGCTTTTAGGCACTCATTTCTTACATTAGACTTAATTTTTACAATTTCTTCTTTTCCATCTCTTGTTGTTTTAACTTCATATTTAACTGCTGACTTCAAAGCAGGAACATCTGCAAGCAAAACCAAAATGTTTTTTGAGAAAGCATCAATATATGCTTCTTTTGAAACAAGTTGTTTAAGGCTGTCATTAAACTTAAAAATTACAAGTGGGTCATTGTCAAGTGCAACACTAACAAGTTCTGGTGTGGCAACAATTCCACCCTTTCCAAGTTTTGTTACAAGTTCTGGTTCCATTGCAACTGCAACTTTTGCAAGTCTTTCAATGTTTTCTGAATTTTTCCATTTGCTTGCAACATATGGTAAAACATATGGAACTTCGTTTAGCAAAGTAACCTTTTCATCATAAGAAGTCAATGAAGCAACTGCATCAACAGTGTCTTGCTCCAAATAGCCATATTCTTCATTTTCAAACTTAACTTTTGAAATCAAATCTTCTAAATTCATATATACCTCTTTTTATCAATGTAATTTTACAACATAAAGCACAATATGTCAATACCGAAAATAATGAAATAACCAATATTTTTTGAGTTTTTTTGCATTTGCGACGCATTTGAGTTTTTAAATAATAAAAACAAGTTTTTTTGCAAACAATAATATTGGAGCAAATAAAATGATTAGTATAATTGCCTTTATTGTTGTTATTTTTGGAAGTTTAAATTGGCTGAGCATTGGCTTTTTTCAATATGACCTTGTTGCAGGTTTGTTTGGTTTTCAAGGTAGCATTTTCAGCCGAATGGTTTACATTGTGATTGGCATTTGCGCAATATATTTGGTGTATGTTGTAATTAAAAACAAGGGGAAAATAACTGTTAAAAAATTAAAAAAACAAGAACAAGTTATGGTTGACAAAATGACAAAAAAAGATGAAGAAAAAATTGAAAGCGACAAAGATGTTTTAGACGAAATGAACCAACGTTTGGAAAAGCAAGCTGAAATAAAAGAAACAAAAGAAAATAATAATGTCAGCGCAAAAACCGAACATATTAACAATTAAGCAAAATTTTTATCGAAGAACATAAAACAAAATGGGTTTCTAATATTTCAATTTGAATTTGGCATTGAATAAAATAAAAATTATTCACATCAATATTTTAAATGCAAATTTTTATAGATTTTCAAAAAGATAAATAGAAAAAAACACAACAATGGTTTTTCCCACTGCTGTGTTTTGTTTATACCAATTTAATGTCACTTTCGCTCAAATACATTCCAAGTTCATACAGAAGTAAATTGTTTGCATCAACTCCATGAGTATATTTAAGTTTTTGATTTGTGCTTGAACAATAAATTTTAACTTCGGTGTTTCCGTTGTAACTGTCTAGCGTTGCACAAATATTGTCAAACAATTTTTTGTTTGTGGTATCAAATTTAAGCCACAAAACTTTTTCTTTTGGCTTTGCAGTATCTTGAACTTTTGTTTCAGCACTCTGCTCACCATCTGGATTTTCCATTTTTTCAATCACAACAATTGTGTTTTCGCCAGAACGCATTGAAATTTTACCCGTAAAGATTGCAACACTTTCCAAAACAAGTTTTGACTTTAAGGTTTCATACACTTTTGGGAAAACCAGACATTCAATTGTGCCATAGATATCTTCAACATGCACAATTGCCATTTCTCTGTTGTCCTTTTTTGTGTAAACCTTTTTAAGTTCTGTAATAAGTCCACCAAAGGTAACTTGTATTCCATCAACAACTTGGTCGCCACTATCGGTTGTTTCCATTTCATCGGTGTCATCTTCAACAACTTCACCATTTTCATCAACAACCGGCTCTTTTTTTGCAATCATTGTACTGTTGAAAGCAAAATTTTCAAATTTTTTGATATATTTGTCAAGTGGGTGACCTGAAACATAAACGCCAACAATTTCTTTTTCAAGACGCAACTTTTCGTGCTCTGGGTATTCGGGACAATTTGGATAGTTTACGCTTGTTAAATTTTGTTCATTTTTTAAAAGTGTGTCGAACATACTTATTTGACCGTTTGCAACAGATTTTCTGTCATGCGAAACTCTGTCAACAACAATTTCATAAACACCCATAAGTTGAGTTCTCTTTTTGCCAAAAACATCTAAAGCACCACTCAAAATTAAACTTTCAATGCCACGCTTGTTTAGACCATATTTGTTCATTCGTGAAATAAAATCAACAATATCTCTAAAATCGCCATTTGCATTTCTTTCTTCAATCAATTTTTCTGTGATTGCATAGCCCATATTTTTAAGCGCGGAAAGTCCATGCCTAATTTTGCCATCTTGAATGCTGAAATATGCTTCTGATTTGTTGATGTCTGGTGGCAAAACTTCAATGCCAACAGTTCGGGCATACATAATGTATTTTTTTAGGTCATCTGGCTTGCCAATACGATTGTTTAAAACAGCAGTTAAAAATTCTGTTTGATAATATGTTTTTAAATATGCTGTTTGAAAGGTTAAATAAGCATACGCTGCGGCATGAGATTTGTTAAACGCATAACTTGCAAAACTGATAAGCTGGTCATATATCTTGTTCGCAATTTCTTCGGTTGCACCACGCTTTATTGCACCATCTATATGAATATTTTTTTCATCATCGTTAAGACCATACAAAAAGATTTGTCTTTCCTTAATCATTTCTGCCATCTTCTTTTTGCTCATCATACGTCTAACATTGTCGGCTCTGCCAAGTGAATAGCCAGCCATTTCTTGCACAATTTGCATAACTTGTTCTTGATAAACAATAACGCCATAGGTTGGTTCCAAAATTGGTTTTAAACATGGCAAATCATAGGTGATTAGTTCTGGGTTGTGTTTGTTGCGAACATAAACCGGACAAAAGTCCATCGGTCCCGGTCTATAAAGTGAAACGCCGGCAATAATATCTTCCAAACAGTCGGGTTTAAGGTCCTTCATAAATCGTTTAAAGCCACCACTTTCAAGTTGAAAGACTGCATCGGTATTTCCACTTGATATGAGTTTGTAAACCTTTTGGTCGGTGTAGTCAACTTTATACAAATTGATGTCCTTGCCCTGTGTTTGTTTGATAAGTTTTTTTGTTTCTCTGATATCGTTTAGTGTTTCAATACGCAAATAGTCCATTTTCAAAAAGCCAAGTTCTTCAACTTCAACTTTATCATATTGCGTAAGCATAATGTCACTACCGTTGTTAACGCAAAGTGGAATGTTGTCCATAAGCGTTTTTTTACAAATGATATGTCCTGCTGCGTGTTGACCACATTGGCGAGGCATATTTTCAAGTTTAATGCAAATGTCAACAATGCGTTTGATGTCTGGATTTTCCAAATACATCTTTTTGAGTTCTGGATTGACCTTTGTCAAATCGCTTTCATATTTTGCTTGCAACTCTTCATTGTCTTGCTTAAAATTTGGGTCGGCAACGCCAAAAATAAATTTAAGTTTATCGTGGTCAAAAATTGGCTTTGGGTCAATGCCCTTTGTTAGTTCGTTAACTTCACTAAATGACATTGTGTTGAAAACTCTTGCAACATCTTTAATAACAGCCTTTGCTGCAAGTGTGCCAAAAGTAACAATTCCACAAAACTTATCTTCGCCATATTTTTGACGACAATAATTTCTAACTTCAATCCACGTGTCTGATGGAAAGTCAATATCAAAATCTGGCATTGAAACACGCTCTGGGTTGATAAAACGTTCAAAAAACAAATGGTATTGCAAAGGTTCAACCTTTGTTATGCCAATTGAATAGGCAATGATGCTTCCTGCACCACTTCCACGACCTGGTCCAACTTCAATACCGTGGCTTTCTGCCCAATGAATAAAGTCCCAAACAATCAAAAAGTATTCGGTGAAATGCATCTTGTTGATAAGTCCCATTTCATACTCAACACGCTGTCTAATTTCTGGTGTTATTACTTCATATCTCTCTTTTAAACCTTCTTCGGTAATTTTTCTGAGATATTCTTCTGGTGTTGAGCCATCATCTGGTTTATAACCGGGAATTAAGTCTTGATGATGCAACTCAATTTGTTCGCATTTGTTTGCAACTTCAATTGTGTTATCTATTGCATCTTCAAAACCACTTAGGCACTGCTCCATTTCTTCACGAGTTTTCATGTAGTATTCTGGGGCATTGAAACGCATACGATTTGGGTCATCATATTTTGTTTTTGTGCTGATGCACATCAAAACATCTTGCACTTCGGCATCTTCTTTAAGTTTGTAGTGGCAGTCATTTGTTGCAACAAGTTTAATGCCAAGTTTTTGCCCCATTTCTCGCAATTTTGTTCTTACAACAAGTTCTTCGGGCAAGTTGTGATTTTGAACTTCCAAATAGAAGTCATCGCCAAAAATTCCTTTAAGTTTAAGGGCTAATTGTTCGGCTTCATCAAAACGCCTTGCCAAGATGAGTTTTGGAATGTCACCCGAAAGGCAAGCGCTGAAACAAATAATACCCTCGTGATATTTTTCAAGCAAAACATAATCAATTCGTGGTTTGTAATAAAAGCCATCAACATAGGCAATGCTGTTAAGTCGGCACAAATTGCGATAGCCTTCTTCATTTTTTGCAAGCAAAATAAGGTGGCTTATGTCTGCCCTGCCAAGTTTAACGGTGTGGTCTGGCGAAATGTAAAACTCGCAACCAATGATGCCCTTTATGTGCTCTTTTTTTTGTGTGTTTTCTGGGTTTGCGTTGTATTTATCTACACCCTTGTTATACTTTACAATTTCTTTGTTAAATTTGTAGGCACCAAACATATTGCCGTGGTCTGTAACGGCAACTGCTGGCATATTCAATTTTTCACAAGTTTTGACAAGTTCTTTTATCTTAATTGCTCCATCGAGCAAACTATATTCACTGTGCAAATGTAAATGAGCAAACTTCATAAAAACCTCTGACTAGATTATATAACAAAACTTTTGTTTTGTCATTACAATTTTGAATTTAACCAAAAATTTACATTGAGCATTTTTTAAGTGCAAACAACAAAAGCACTTTGTAAAATGAAAGATAACATCAGCAATAAAATTCGCCACAAAAATTTTGCTGATTAAACTTGTTTAATTTGCTAAATTGTTTTAAGTGCATGGCTTAAATAAATTTTTGTAAATTGCTTTTAAACTTCAATAAAAATAGGCAAATTGCCTATTCTGTTTTAAACAATGAAAACAACAAATCATAAGGTATTGTGCAAATTACATCGTTGCAATATTTTTTGTAAACAACATCGTTTTCAACATCTTTTGAAATGCAAAATTTAAAATCTTCTTGTTTTGAAACATATTTAACAAAATTTTTTAAAGTTAAATAATGCTTTGAAACAAACAAAGAATAAACATTATTTTTTAAACATAGTTTATAAACCCCATTTTGTTCAGCAAAAATATCAACAAATTGTTCCAACGTTTTTGTGTCAACAATGTTTTCTAGTGGTTGTTTACTTCTGAAATACAAAGTTTTGAAACTTAAATTTAGCAAAAATTGAACAAAATTTATGCTGAAATCTTGAAAATTAGATAGATAAACCACATCTGGCAAATTGAAATTGTCAGAATTTAATGTTGATTTTATTGCAGTGAAAATGTTTATATCTTTGTCCGATGCAGGAGAAGATGTAAGTTTTGTCAAGTTGTTTAGTTCTTCAAACTTATACAAACTTTCATTGGACATTATGCCATGGGTGTAAATGTTTAAAACATTGTCAAGTTTCAAGCTGTTTTTTGTCCACGCAATGTTCACCATCCTAAAACAATACAGGTCCGAACAATAGCCAAGTGACTCGGCAAAATTATATTTGTTAAACTTATGCTCTATGCTTTCAATGTACAAGCCATTGTTTAAAATTGTTTTTTGAACATTTAAACCATTTTTTATTGATAGGTCGCCACAATAATATGAACAAATTATGCTTGAATATATGTTCTTTTTGCATAGATTTTTTGCATTTTTCAAAAAACAATCCATTCCATTTGATGTGTACGGCGGATCAGTGAACACCAAGTCAAACATATCATTAGACTGATTGTGAATGCCAAATCTAAAATCTGCATAAGTTGTTTTAATGTCACAATCAAAATCACGCACAAAATTTAAAACATCTCTGTCAACATCAAACACCGTAACATCACAATCTTTGCACAAAATTTTAAGCGCTATGCTTGTAAAATCGTGGTCACCAAGCATTGCAATTTTTATGTTTTTTACATCAAAATTTTTAATCAAATAAATTGCTCTATCTATGGCAGTGCCACAAGTTGCAGATATGTGGTCCAAGTTGACTTTGTCAGCCAAAAAATTTTTTGTGTGGTTTTGATATTTTTCAACTGCTTTTTGATAATCAAAATTTAATTGCTTTTCATATTCTTTTGACATTTTTTGAACTTCGGCAAGCAGTTCGTTTGTCAAAGTGTATTTATCTTTTTCAACTCGAACAAATCCGCTTTCAAAAATTTTAACAAGGTCGGTTATCATTTTGAAAGCGCAATTTGTATTTTTTGCAATTTCACTCAAATCAAAAACTTTGTGCTTTGACATTTCTTGCAATATTTCAAAATATTTTTTGCTGTATGCACCAAAGTTATCAATTAAAATTTTACATAAACATTTTTTTAGATTTTCCATAAAAACATAATAACATATTTCTAAAAATTTAAAAACTCATTTAATCAAAAGAATAAAAAAATGAATATTTTTCATATTCATTTTCTTTAAATCAATACAAACAATTGTTTGGAGTGCGTGGGAATGGAATAACATCTCTAATGTTTTCCATGCCGGTGAGATAGATGATAAGTCTTTCAAAGCCCATACCAAAGCCACTGTGAACGCAACCACCAAATTTACGCAAATTGAGATACCACTCAATGTTTGTTCTGTCAACGCCCATTTGGTTCATACGCTCTGCAAGTTTGTTGTAATCCTCTTCTCTTTGGCTTCCACCCATAAGTTCGCCTGCTTCTGGAACAATAAGGTCAACAGCAGCAACAGTTTTGCCATCTGGATTCAACTTCATATAGTATGCTTTTATGTCCTTTGGCCAATCTGTTATGAAAACTGGGCCACCAAAATATTCGGTCAAATACTTTTCATGTTCCTTTGCAATGTCTTCGTCATAACTTGGTTCAAATTCCCATTTCTTGTTTGCCTTTTTCAAAATGTCAATGCAGTTGTGATGGCTAACTCGCTTGAAGTCACTTGAAACAAGTTTGTTCAATTTGTCCAAAAGTCCGCCTGAAATGAACTTGTCACAAAATGCAAGTTCATTTGGACATTTTTCCAAAACATATCCAACAACAAATTTAAGCATTTCTTCTTCGGTGTCCATCAAACCTTCCAAATCACAAAATGCCATTTCTGGTTCAATCATCCAAAATTCATTTGCGTGAATTTTTGTGTTTGAATTTTCTGTTCTAAATGTTGGGCCAAAAGTGTAAATCTTGTTAAATGCAAGTGCAAAGGCTTCGCCGTGAAGTTGTCCACTGCCTGTGATGAAGGCTTGTTTTCCAAACAAATCTTTTGAAAAATCAACCTTGCCATCTTCTGTTTTTGGCAAATTGTTAAAGTCTAGAGTTGTAACCTTAAACATTTGGTCACTGCCCTCACAATCGGTGCAAGTGATTAGTGGTGTGTGAACATACAAAAAGCCATGTTCTTGAAAATAGGTGTGAATTGCCATTGCTGCCACACTTCTAATTCTAAAAACTGCTTGAAATGTGTTTGTTCTTGGGCGCAAATATGCCATATCACGCAAAAACTCAACGCTGTGACGCTTTTTTTGAAGTGGATATTCTGCATCGGTTGCACTGATGACATCAACTTCTGTTGCACGAAGTTCGTATGGTTGTCTGTTTTCTGGTGTGAGAACAAAAGTTCCCTTGCAACTGATTGAAGAACCAGTGTTAAGTTTTTCAATGACATCAAAATTTTTTAGTGTTGGTTCAAAAACAATTTGAAGCCCTTTGAAACATGTGCCATCGGTAAAATCAATAAAGCCAACACTTCCATTTGCTCTAACGCTTTTAACCCAGCCAGCAACCAAAACTAGTTTTTGGTCAAAGGCTTTGCTGTCTTTATCTATATCTCTTACAAGTGTAATTTTCATAAGCATCTCCTAATATTCAACATTTTATCACACCGAAATAAAAATGTAAAATGTTATTGTTAAATAAACTTTTGTAAAACCAAAACTCAAAGCGAAATTGCTTGCAAATAGTCAACGCCACTCAAAAGACAATCGTTTATCATTTTGCTTGCAATTGAGTAATAAACAACTTTGCCATCTCGCCTAAACTTTACGGTGCTGGTGCTTTTTAACAATTTGAGTTGGTGGCTTATTGTGGTTTGATTGATTTTTAAAATTCGTGACAAATCATTGACGCACATTTCACTAACTGCAAGTGCAGACAAAATTTTGATTCGTGTGCCATCAGAAAACATACTGAAAAAGTCGGCAAGTTTAAGGCACATTTTATCTTCGGGCAAATAATATTTCACATCATCAACAACTTCTTTTTTTAACAATATTTTTGTGTTATCCATTTTTTCACCTCAAATTTATTATAGCAAGTCATATCAAAATATGAAAATATGCACAATTACAACTTTTGTTGCATAATAAAATATATAGTAAAAAAATGTAGAAATGGGAGGTATTTGTATGTATTCACAAGAAGTTTTGCTTGTTTTGTTGCTGTCAATTTTTACCTCATCAAACAACATTGACCTAAACACAAATAACAATTTTTTACTACTTCTTTTGCTTGTGCTAACAATGGGTAGCACGCCATATTTTCCATATTATAACAGTGGTTGTGGTTGCAGTGGAAGATTTTTCACATAAGAAAAAGTGTGAGATTTTGTCTCACACTCATTTTTTTTAGATTTTAAATATTTGGCTTGTTAAAATATATTTTATGTCCAATTTCTTTGTGTATTGTTTTTGCTGGTTTCATCATTATTGAAACCAAATCCCATCATTTGCCTTCAACTTGTGCTTTTAGTTTTGCTTGTTGGTCAGCAAGCTCCAAAGCGTCAATCATTTCGTCTAAATCGCCATTCATAAAGTTTGTGATTGAATACAATGTGTAGCCAATTCGATGGTCGGTAACTCTGCCCTGAGGGAAATTGTAGGTTCTAATTCGCTCGCTTCTGTCACCAGTTCCAATTTGACTTCTTCGGTTTTCTGCATATTTTTCATCTGCTTCGGTCTTCATCAAATCATACAATTTATTTTTCAAAATGTGTATTGCTTTTTCACGATTTTTAATTTGACTTCGTTCATCTTGACAAGCAACAACCACGCCTGTTGGAATGTGTGTTATACGCACTGCACTATCTGTTTTGTTGATGTGCTGACCACCAGCGCCACTTGCTCTGTAAGTGTCAATTCTAAGGTCTTTTTCATTTATTTCAAGTTCGACATCTTCTTGTTCTGGCAAAACTGCAACAGTTATTGTTGATGTATGAACTCTGCCTTGTGTTTCGGTTTCTGGCACTCTTTGAACTCTGTGAACACCACTTTCATATTTAAGTTTTGCATAAGCACCATTTCCACTAATCATAACAGTGCATTCTCTAATTCCACCAAGTTCAGTTTCATTGATGTCGGCAATTTCTGCTTTCCAGCGTTTTATTTCTGCATATTTGAGATACATTCTCAAAATTTCACTTGCAAACAAAGCAGCTTCATCACCACCAGCACCACTTCTAATTTCCATAATAACGTTTTTGTCATCGTTTTCATCTTTTGGAAGCATCAAAATTTTAAGTTGCTCTTCCATTTCTGCTTTTTTTTGATTGCCAGTTTCAATTTCCTGTTTCAAAAAATCTTTCATGCCAGCATCGGTTTCTGACTTTAAAAGTTCTTCGGCATCGGCAACATTGTTTTCAACTTTTAAATATTCATCGTATAGGTCTGCAATTGGTGACAAATTTTTAAGTTCTCTGCCAAGTTCTTTTGTCTTTTTTGCATCTTGCAAAACAAGTGGGTCGCCAAGTTGCTCGCCAAGTTCTTTAACTCTCTTTTTTATTGTATCACATTTTTCAATCATTTCAATTCTCCAACAACAACACGCTCAATGTTGTTATAATCTCTTTTAATGTAGCACACAAAGCCATTTTTTTCAAGCAATTTTTTCACATCTTGGGCTTGCCCCATTCCAACTTCCAAAACTATTTTTCCATTTTTTGTTAAGTGTTTTGGAGCATCTTTTGCAATTATCTCATAAAATTTAAGACCATTTGCTCCGCCATCTAAACTGATGATGGGGTCATAGTTTTTCACTTCAACATCAAGTGTTTTGCAATCTTCTGTTTTGATATATGGTGGGTTTGAAACAATGATGTCAAACTTTTGTTTTATGTTATCAAACAAATTGCTATGGATAAATTTGAGTTGCAAATTTAAGTTTTTTGTATTCTTTTTTGCAACATAAAGTGCTTTTGTGCTGATGTCAGAAGCAAAAACTTGTGCGTTTGTGTGTTTTTTTATGGCAAGTGCAATTGCACCACTGCCGGTGCAAAGGTCCAAAATTTTGCTTTTTTCGTTTGTGGTTTTAAGCACTTCTTCAACCAAAAGTTCGGTTTCTGGTCTTGGGCACAACACATTGTTGTTTATATAAATCACCAAATCATAAAAATATGCTCGCCTAAATATCTTTTGAATTGGCATTCCTTCAAGACGTTTTTTAAGGGCATAATTCAATTTTCTTTGTTCTGCAACAGATAAATCAACTTTTGTCAAAAGGTCAGCCTGCGTGCAATTTAGGACTTCACAAAAAAGAATATTGACTTCTTGCAAATCAATATTATTTTTTTTAAACAACTCTATCGATCTTTTTTTTGCTTCAATAAATTTTGCCATATAAAAGCGAATAAAAAACTAGTAGGTTATACTAGTTTTTTCCTTAATCCAAATTAAATTTTTTCTTGAACTTATCAACACGACCACTTGAGTCAACAATCTTTCTCTTGCCTGTATAGAATGGGTGACAATTATTGCAAATATCAACTCTAATAACATCGCCATTATGAGTGCTCATAGTTTCAAATTCAGATCCACAAGCACAAATAACCTTAACCTTGTGATAATCTGGATGCATTCCGTCTTTCATTTTTTCACCTCTCAATGATAATTAACCTTTGTATTATACAATAATATATCAATATAGTCAAGAGATTTTGTTAATTTTGGGTGTTTAGATAATTTTGTTTTATGTCTTCTGCCAAATTGATAATTGAGCCAGCACCCAAAAGCAAAATTATGTTGTTTTTAAGTTTTTTCAAATGTTCAAGGCAGGCAGAATATGTTTTTATGTATTTGACATTTTTCTTTTTAAATTTAAGTGCGTCAAAAAGGTCTTTACTTCTACCACCGACAATTGTTTTTTCTCTTGCCGAATATGTTGGAAGCAAAATTACGTTGTCGGCTTTTTCCAAAGAATTTAAAAAATCAAAAAACAAACTTTTTGTTCTGGAATATGTATGCGGTTCAAACACCACCGTGATTGGCTTTTTGTAAACTTCTCTTGTTGCTTCAATGCAATTTGCAATTTGAGTTGGGTGATGTGCGTAGTCGGTTATCACAACATTATCAAGCAATTTGCCCATGTATTCATATCTTCGTTTAACGCCTTCATACTCTGCCAAACTTTGCTTAACTTTTTCTTTTTCTAACTTGTAGCAGTCTGCAACGGCAACAGAACAAAGTGCATTCATAATGTTGTAAGTGCCAATCAAATTTAGGGTTATATGATTAAAAAACTTACCATTTTTGTAAGCATCAAATTCAAGCATATTTTCGTGATGTTTTATGTGCCGTGCCGAATATGTTCCACCCTTTCCGTAGGTCACATACAAATTTGTTTCCAAAAACATTTTATATTTTTCACTAACAATTGTTTTGTCTAAACTAAGTTTTGCAAACTTGTTGAAAGCATTTGCATAAGTGCTTGCATCTTTAAAATAGTCGGGGTGGTCATAGTCTATGTTTAAAATGACTGCCATGTTATGTTTAAGTTTTAAAAAGTGCTCTCTATATTCACAGGCCTCAACAATCAAAAAATCTTTTTTGCTAATTCGCAAATTGCTTCCACCAGCCATTTCGCCACCAATCAAAATTGTTGGGTCAATGCCACAATCAACAAAAATTTTGCCAATCATAGATGCAACTGTTGTTTTGCCGTGAGAACCTGCAATCGCAATAACATTTTTGTATTCGTTAGAAACAAGTCCCAAAAAGTCTGCTCTCTCCAAAATTTGTATGCCTTGCTTTTTTGCTTCTTTAAGTTCCACATTGCACATACTTACTGCACAGGTGTAAACCACAAGTTCTGCGCCAACAATGTTACTTTTTTTGTGACCAATATGTATTTCAATGCCCAAATGTTCAAGTTCATCGGTTATATGCGAACTTGTTGCATCAGAGCCACTTACAAAAACGCCGTTGTTAAAACAAAGTTTTGCAAGTGCACTCATACAAATTCCGCCAATCCCCACAAAATGAATATGCCTATATTTTTCAAAAAAACTATTTTCTTTCACAAAACTATATATGAATTTAAAAAAATAATAGTTAATGTTTAAAAAATATATAAATTTTGTTGCTAGATTTTTTATTTATGTGTAAAATATAACTAAGCGGAAAAGAACGCTAAATGTAAAGAAGGAAGGTATTTTACAGTGTTAAACATCACAGACGTTCGTGTTAGACTTGTTAAAAAAGAAGACAGCAAATTAAAAGCAATTGCATCAATCACAATTGACAGTTCATTTGTTGTTCACGAAATTAGAGTTATTGAAGGAGCTGATGGTTGCTTTGTAGCAATGCCAAGCAGAAAGATGCCAGACGGCGAATTTACTGACATCGCTCACCCAATTAACACTCCAACAAGAGAATTTGTTGACAAAACTGTTCTTGAAGCATACGAAAAAGCAGTTAAAGAAGCAAAAGATGCTCCAGAAGCACCTGCTGCTGAATAATATAGATAGCAAAATTTTTAAGCAAATTTAAAATTTGTGCTAAACATTGCAAGGTCAAACTTTGCAACAAGTGTCAAAAGTAGCTTATTGCTCCACTTTGACAAAACGGCAAACAATATGGTTTGCATAATTACAAAAATGTTTAAACACGAACAAAACAAAATGGTAATTAAAAAATGTGCCCTATGCGGCACATTTTTTGTTTTGATATTCTCTTTTTTTGCAACCTTTTTCCCAATATGCTTTGTTGCTTCTTGCGAGCATATAATATTTTCATTGCAAAGAATAAATAATCTTATGGCTATCAAATTTTTTACAAAAATACAATTTGCGTCCTAATCTTAATAATGGAATTTATCTGTTTCTCGTAATAAAGAATAGAAGTGTGGGACATGTTATTCTGTTATTTTGCTTTTTTATTTTATTTAGTTGTTGATGCTTGTCTTCATTGGAATATAACTATACCGAATTGTATCAATGCAAAGCATACATTTAAAAGTCATTATTGCTTTAATCCTTATCGTTTTTTATTTTTCCATGCTATTTTACCATTAGACGCTCTCCCTAAAACAACAGAGGACGCTGCTGATGGCGCTTGGAACTCATAATCTTTTACAAATTTATTATCAACAATAACTTTTTCTTTTATCAATTTTTCTCTTAATCTATAATATGCCTTATCCACAAATGATGGAGCAATATTATTATTTATTACTGAATCTTTTAATATAGTAAATCCATTATTTGAAATAAAACCAATCGCATTTGCTTCTCTACCCTTACAATATAAATATTGATCCTGGCTTTCTGCTTTTGGCGCAATATCAACTAATCTCATACCTAAAGCATCTAACAAAGTTTTTACATTCTCACTAAATTCTTCCGCGACAGCAATTTGCGAGTCTTTAAGATTGGTTTTGTTGTATGTATTTTTTGTTAACAATCTATCTGGATTTATTTCAAAAATTTCAGTTGCTAAATTATTTTCAATATATCTAATTTCCGCTTTGTCTAATCTATTATCTACGAATGCGACTGCAAAATTCCAATAAAACTCTTCTTTGCCTTTTTCATAATCAAAAATATGTTGTTTTAATCTTGTTTCTACATTTTCTGATTCTCCAACATAAATTTTTTCATTTCCATCATTATCTGTGCAGTATAACAGATAAACACCAATATAAGATAATTCATCGTTTTTATATTTCCCTATTTCTATTCTTGGTATTTTTATCGCTTTTCCACTCCAATTGCGCAGCTCTGCAGTTATAACTCCATCAGAACTTCCATTAACAAAAAATAATTCAATACTTTTCCCAAAAACTCTGTTTCTCATATATTCCCCCACTATCAATTTTACAAATAAATTATATCAAAATAATTTTTAACCGTCAATTTCCCATAATTAGAAACCAAATCTAATCTCTTTATTTATCCGTAAATTTCAAGATTGCTTAGTTATATATTTATGTTTTTTAAATTATTAAACAAGGAACAGCGCATTTATTTGCACTGTTCCTTGTTTTTATTTAACTAGCTCAAAAAGATGACAACATTTAGTATAGACTTAAATTTTAATAATTTATGTTGTTTTTATCTTTTTATAATCTTATTTCAAAATAATTTAACTTTTAATTTATTTTATTTTTGAAAGATTAAAAAACTTCCAAGGGGTTTCATCTTCTGGTGGGTAGCAAATGAAGTTCATAATTTTGTGAGTGATTGGGTGCTCAAATGTGAGTTTATAACTCCAAAGTGCCAAATTCCAACCCTTTACTATGTCGCCCTTATACTTAACATCGCCAAACACTGGGCAACCAATTGTTGCCATTTGAACTCTGATTTGATGACTTCTGCCTGTCAAAAGTTTGCACTCAACAAGTGAAAGTTTGTCTGTGCTGTCCAAAACCTTGTATGTAAGCTCTGCTCTCTTTGCGCCAGTTTCAAGTTGAGGAACAACCTTTACAACATTTGTCTTTTCATCTTTTTTCAAAAAGTTTATCAAATAGTCAGCATCATACTTTGGTCTGCCAACAACAACTGCCAAATATTTTTTGTCTAGTTGACCTTCTTTGATTGCTTCTGTCATTCTGCTTGCACATTTGCTGGTTTTGGCAAACACCATAAGTCCACCAGTTGGCCTGTCCAAACGATGCAAAAGCCCACAATATACTTCGCCCGGTTTGTTATATTTTTCTTTTAAATATTCTTTGCACATTGTTTGAATGTCTTTGTCGCCACTAGAATCTGCCTGACTTGGCACATTTTGTGGTTTTACAACAACAAGCAAATGATTATCTTCAAAAACTACTTCCATCAATAATTCTCCAAAACATTGTTTATGTCCATAATGTCGGCAACACTAATAATGCCTATTGGTCTTTCAGTATCACTTCCATTTTTTGTAATCAAAATAACAAGCATCTTTCTGTTTCTATAAAACAAATTAAGCACTTGTTCAAGGGTTATGTCTGCATTTTCAATTGCATAATAGGTGTCAAAAATTTGAGAAGATACAATGTCACCAATCAACACTTTTTCACAAAAATCATCCAAATTTTTGCCGTTTGCAATAACTTTGCCCAAGCAGTCAATCAAACGTTGTCCGTTTGCAATGCCTACAAGTTTGTCACCTTGATAAACCGGCAAGTTGCTGTAACCAGACTTGCTAATGAGCTCAATAACCTTTTTAAGTTTGTCATTTGCACTAACGCACAAAACATCTTTTCGGCAAATGCTGTCAACTGCCTTTGGTGGCGTTGAAACAAGTTTTGCAATTCGCTCAAACTTTTCAACCACATTTGTGTGTGGCTCGGCAATAATCTCTTCATTATTCCCACTGTGGACAATTGCATTTCTAAGTCTGCCATAGTCAATTAGGTCATCTTCATATTTACGCACAACACTGTTTAGCAAAACACTGCGCCTAATGATGTCAGAAAACGCCATACTGCGTTTGAAGTTGTATTGCGTGCGCAAACTATGGTCAAGCGTGTTGTATGCTTTTAAAAATCTCTCTGCATTGTTCATAAAATTCTCCTGATGCTGAAATGCACAAACAAAAAATGCTTATATAGTATTTTATACCAAAAACGACAAAATGTGCAAACAATAAGACCTTAAAAAGCAAAAATATTAAATTTTTAACTCTATTTTTTGCTTTTTGCTTGAAATTTGCGCCAAGATGTTGTAATATAATATTACTGTGCTATGTGGGGAGTTAGCGGTGCCCTTTTCTTGCAATCCGCTCAGCAAGGCAGAACACCTTTCTCGGGGTTGCAATTTCAAGCAGAAGATATCTTTCTTGTGTTGAAATTAAGGTCTTATGCAATAAAAAACTGTGAACCATGTCAGGTCCGGAAGGAAGCAGCATTAAGCGGTGACTTTTATGTGCCATAAGGAAACTTTGATGGAGCAAAAAATTTGTTCGATCACTTGGGGTTGCGCCACAAAAAAGGTTGCACAGTTTTTTTGTACAAAAATTTGCAACACTTTTGCAGAAGGCTTTGCTCTCTTGATAAAAATCATAGCAATAAAAAAGTATGAGTATAATTATTTAAATAGATAAACAAAAATAAATATTATCGCACTATCACAAAAAATAATTTTGAGCATAAAAAAATTGATTTGCAATGCACAAATCAATTTTTTTCAATTTCATAAACATTAGCATTTAAAATATCAGCAACATTTTTTAAGTTTTCACGAACAGTATGTTCAACTGGAATTGGGTTTAATCCATGAACAAAGCCATTCAAGTTAATTTCAGCAACAACCAAATATTTTTTAATCTTCTTGTTTGTTTCTTCACTAAACTCGGCTGTTTTGTTGCAAACATCTTTTAAATATTGTTCTTCAATTCGCAAATTTCTTAATGCAATTGCCTTTGGTGTCAATTTTTTGATGGCAAATTTGGCAACTTCTGCGTTTTGACTTTGAACATTTCCCATTTCTTCATTCAACTTTTCAATTTCGTTTAAATGTGTCACACAATCAACAAAAAGTTCATAACTCAAAATATCTTTTTGTCTTGCACTACATTTCAATGTTTTTGTGTAGTCATCAATCAAACTCTTGCAAAGGTTTTGCAAGTTTTGTTTTTCATAGCCGTCATCTTCATTTGCAAAATGAACAATCCCCCTCATTGCTGTTCCGTGAAGAGTGTTGTCCAAGCCACAAAATGTTTTAAATTTTGGTTCAAAAAAGTTTGTGATAATGCTGTGTTTGTATCCCAAAAGTTCATCTAAAATTCCTTCTTTATCAATATCTTTTGTAAGTACAAAATCAAAATTATCTTTCTTCATATCCATTTTACGCCTCAATTATAATATTAAAATTCCAACTCATCAATTGGCGTTGTCTCGTGTACTAATTTGTTAAGGAGTTCTCTGCTTCCAAATTTTGCAACAATACGTTTGTGTGCAGGAATATTAGCGCCCATTACTTCTGTTGCAAACAAATAGTTAAGGTATGGATCATTAGAACGCAAAACAACTTCTCCGTGTTTTTTTGCTGGTGCACCTTCAACATCTCTTGCAAAAAGATAGTTGAGTTCTGCATCGTTTGTTTCAATAACATTTGTGCACATTTGCTTAAATTCAGAACTATCCTTGTCAAGTTCCTTTGCACGTTTAATCATTGTGCTTCCTAAATTATATTCTCTATAATCTTTCATATTAACCTCACTTTTCACTCTTTCTCATTTGTGCCAAAACAACTGGGTCAATGGAATCCAAGAACTTTTTTAAAATTGCATCTTTATCATATGGAATATCCAAAATTTCATATTGAATAACCGGAATTGAAACACATTCTAGTGCTTTTTGCACTGTTATGTCGAGTTTTTGCATTGTGCTGTCTGCAATGCTTGGATAGTATGTGTCAAGCACAGCAATTGGTTCCATATTGCTCATTTTTACAACACAAAAGTCAACGTGTTTGTGCATAATTTGATTGAACAAAACCAAACTTCCACCATTTGGTTTAACAATTTCATCAACGCCCATTTTAGGAATTACCATAAACCCTTTTGGCAAAACTGATTTGAATATTTCGTAAAATTCAAGTTCCTTTGGCCAAAGAACTGGTGTATGTTTTTTAAGTTCTCCCTTTGCGTTGTATTTGCTCCAATCCATATTTTTTGAATTGTTTGTAACTTTTTTATTTAACTTGATTGCAAAGTAAACGCCACAAACAACTGCCATCACAACAACAACAATGCCAATTATGGTTATTACATCAACATTTAAAAGCATACTTGTCATAATCACTTTTCTCCTTATAAACATTATAGCAAATCAATAACAAAATGTAAATACCAAATTTGAAAATATCACAAAAGAATTTGTTGTTTTACAATTAGTTTGCAGTTAACTAATTGCGTAACAACATTTTTTTATAGGGAGGAAAAAATATGAGGAATATAGTTATAAGTTGTTTTAATTTTAATCGCAAAGATCATGTTCAACTTTGTGAATTGATTGACTTTGCGAATTTGGAGCAATTTGAAGAAATCAATTTGCTTGTTGACAAAACAGAATTAACAGATTTGTCAATTTCGCAACTTCAATCAATCGCAGATACTAATCGATTGACAGTTTATTTTGTTAATTTTGATTTAATTGACAACGACCCGCTAAGACAACGCATTTACATTTGGACAGAATTGACGAATAAAAAAGACAGATTTATTTATTAAAAAATATTAAAGGGAGTATTTTAAATGAAAGATAATGATATTTATTCAATATTAAAAACAACAATGGGCTACAAACAAGCACTTGACTACAAAGTTTGGTGTTTTGTCAACGACCTAAACGCCAATGCTGTTACTACATTAAATGCTTATTTTAAAAGAGGTAACATATGAACAACAAAGTGTTAATTGAAAACATGAAGAAAATTAAAGAGCTTCAGGAAGAAAATCAAGCATTGATTGAAAAGTATGATTTGGAGTTCAAAACAAATCAAGTTATGGTTTCTTGCTTCGAACATAAAATTAGACTTTTAGAAACTTCACTCAGCATTAAAGACAAGCAAATTAGAAACTTGATTCTTGACAATTTGTTTTTAAAAATAAAGCTTGCAAAAATTGAATAACTGTTTTTCAAAGGGAGATATGCCCGGTAGGTTTTGACCTAATTTTGTTTTTTCTCCCTTTGGAAAATTGGCGCATCTGCATCGTTGCGCAAAGAGGTCACACCTCTGCCGGGCACCAATAGGAGCATATATGAAAGAATTAAACGACCAAAAAATTATTAATTATGTTGTCAATGTCGACAGCATTGACCATTCATTTGATAGCCGTGAAGACGCAGAACAATATTTCAAACTGTCAAAGCTTAATGGCAGAAAAGCAATATTGTCAGTTAATCGTGCGGTTGTTAAAGTTATTATAACAAGAGAGGTTTTAAAAATATGAAAGAACAACCAGATATTAGTTATTATGTAGTTTCGGTTGATAGTCAAGTTTTGTATTTTACAAATAATTATCGAATTGCCAAAATGCATCAAACCAAGCTTAAGCGAAGTGGCGTTAAATGTTACATTAAAAGTTCACCAACAAAAATTGACAATCGTTCAATTTGTCAAATGATGCTGAGTTGATGTGATGGGCAATGTGATTTGATTTTAAGAAAAGATTTTGGTGTTGTTCTCTATTTCTTAAATTCTGCCCTCTTTAGTCATATTGCCCATCAGATATGTTCTTCCTGTGTTCTTTTAAGAATGCAGGACCATTGTATAAATGCACCGGAGGTATTTATGAATTGTCCACAAAGTCATTTTGATAGTTGTAAATTTACATCTACGAATTTTATTTTGTCATCAATCAATCAAACATTTTTAAAACGCAATAAGATACCACTTACAGTCGCACAGTTTAAGATTATTGTAAAACGCTCAAAACCATCATTTGTAACTATTACTGGTGGACGTGGTTTTGAGCGATGTACAAATGTTTATGATTTAAAAGATTTTGAAAAATATCAAACACAGCAGGAGATGTTTATATGAATAAAGCAACAAAAATATCATTATCAATCATATTGGCAATAGTTATGATATTGTCGGTTTGCTCAATAGGTATTTGGGCAATTATAACAAAATTGATGCCAACAAAAATTGCCGTTAATGATTATCATGCATCAACTCTTAAAAATGTTGAAGATGTAAATCAAAAATTTATTGTGAATGTAAATTACTATTCAAACAAAGATAATACTGGTATTGAACTATTCGAAATTAAGTTAAACAATTATATGGACAGCGAACAGATTGGTGCTGAAGATGCATCTACGTATGGTTTGGGACTTCAATTTCTAGGTGATGTGCATCCTGTTAATTTTTTCCGTTATTGTAATGTTGTATCTGAATATGGTCTATTTGGGATAAATAAAGTATATGAACGTGGTTATACACCATATTTCGATGTGTCAATTATAAAACCTATGTCTTCCGTTTCCAATTCAATCATTAACGAGTATTTTGAACTTCGTAATGGAACTACTTGTTATAAGGATATTTATCAATACAACGTTCAAAATAGTGTTCCTTTTCCTGCAACAATAACTGATTATACAAAATATTTCTTTCGTATATCAATTGGCGATGACTTATTTGGAATGAGATTTAAAGGTTCGGTAGATGAAGCAAAAGATAACAAATTTAATCATAATATTTATGAACTTTCTAAAGTGCTCTTTGACTTAGTTCAGTCTGACGAAAATCTTGATGGATATTTAACTATTCAAATTGCTGACCTGTTTGATTTTTACAAATATGATGGTAAAACTTTTGCCGACCCGGTAGATACTTCTAGCACTGACGGTAAAAAAATTGTAGAAAAGGTCGTTGCTTCTTTCACTGTTCGAATAACAACGCATACAAGTGGCGCAACTAAGGCAAGTGACTCAATGTTTGGAATGATTAAAAATAGTGCTAACTTTAAACTTGCTAATTCAATTGATGCAGATGATTATTTTAATGGTCATCAAAACGCAATCTTTAATGAGTATTATTTTGACTACAAGAAAAAAGCAGATACTTACAATACATATGATGCATATTTAAGCGACAAAGCAATTCAATATTTGAATGAGTATCCTACACAAAAAATTGATATTTTGGTTGATACAGATACATTATCTGCAAATAGTTTAAAGTTTGGTTCGTTTAATGTTGCTTCACTACTTCCATATAAAGACAGATTTACATCAATCAAATACAAAGTTGCTGAAAACAATGAAACTATGATTTACGAGGTGAAAATATGATTTTAGGACTTTTTGGAGATACGCTTGCCACATTAAAAACAATACTTTTCATGTTTATTGTTATTGCGATATTGATTGTGATTATTAAATATCCAGACATCAGAAAAGTTGCATATTTATGTTTGGGCGTTGGCATATTCTTTGCTGGGTGCTATTCTGCAGTTTTCAATATTCGTTACTTTACAGTTGAAGGTCATACTTATGGTGAAATTATTGAGTCATTGAAGAAAAAGCCTTTAGATGATGTAAAAATTGAGGTTAGTGATAAACTCCAATGGAATATTACTAATTTTGATTTTTCTGAAACATCTGACGTAAACGTTTATAAATGTGAATTTAATTTTGATGGCAAAAATGAGCTTATCAATTTGCCAATAAAAAAATATGCCTTATATATTAACAATGAAAAAGTCCTTGTTAATGAAAATGGCAATGATTACATAAAAAGCGAGTTTAATTATTCATTTTTTGACAATGACAACAAACTTATCCTTTCTGATATACTTTATTTCAATTTTGGTTTTTATGCAAAATCTTCAAAGTTGATAATAACAACAAAAGGTGGTTCTAACGCAGTTAAATTGTGGCGAGCATATCAAGCCAAAAATGGCTTTACGCTTGAACTCAAGGAAGAAGACAATAATTTAATTTTTGACGAAATTAGCATAGATGAACCTGTTGAAAGTGGCGAAGGCGTAGTTGGTTATAAGTTAAAAACAACAAAAACAACCAGTTCAAATTGGTCTTATTGTGAACTTAAAATTTATGTGCCTTATGCCGACTTGTTATATCGTTTAGGTTCTGAAGTTAACAACTGCAGACCATTTATTTGGGGTGGTTTTGGACTCGATCCTAAATCTTCAGACCTCTACATTTGTGGCTATTTGGCTCAAAAAGAAGGTGATGTTACATTTTATGATGGAAAATCCTACGTTTGTTACACATTTTCTATTCAAGTTTTAAAAAGTGGTTCGGAATGTGAGCACGGCATTTTTAATCAATCTATATGTTATGACAGTTCTGGCAAAGATGTGACTGTTTATAATTATGTATTGAATTCATTGTCATTTGTAAAAACCAATACAAATTCAATGTTTAGTGACGAAAGTTTGTTCCATAAGTTGAACGATGGGGCTAACTTAAAACCTTGGCCTGGCCATGCAGATTATGCTTTTTTATACTCCGATGTATCAATTGATGTTGAAAAAGGTGCTCAGTATATTATTCGTTGTGTTCCACAATATGACAATTAAAGTTTCCCCGAGCTTTGTCAAAGTTCGGGACCATTTAGCAGGTCCGGAACTGCTAAAAAAATATATAATAGAGGTATTTGTTATGTCAAACAAAAAAATCCCTGATTGGGGCAAAGGAACTGTTGTTAAGTCTAAAAAAGGAACTGATGTTACATTGTTAACGCCTCAACAAAAGGCTAATAAGTTCTTTCATGAAAGGACAGATTATCCAGATGGTAATGGTTGCCGTTATACAAATGATGGCCATGCTAAATTAACCAAAGATGGTGATCTTCTTGCACTTTCTGACGAACAAAAGGCTTACCGCCTTGGTTATGAGCGGGCAATTAAAGATACTAATAAACTTTATCGCAAAACGCATCCCGAGTATAAGTCAAAACACGTATAGCACTATCCTTATAAAATGGGTGAGTTAATGACAAAGAAAAATAAAGATTATTCTAAATTGACAAAAAGTGAAATTGATAGAGATTATCTTGATAAAATTGGTATTTCAAGAAAAGTGAGTGTGAAACGTTTTCAAGAAAAAGTTTTACCAAATATCGCTTCTGATTGGGATATTCGTGGCAATTTAGGTGATAAAACAAGGCAAAGACATTGTAGAGTTTATGACAGCAAGGATATTGTTAATTGGATTAACAATGAAATAAAAAAGTTAAAGGATAAAAATCAATAATAGTTAATGTTGTTTATTGATTTATCAGTATATACTAAGTATTTGTTATGGTCTTTCTGGTATTGTTTGCGATAAAATTTAGTATCAAAAGGTGCTTCGTATGCATAGCAAATATGAAAACCTAGTGCATCACATTCCTTTTGCAACAATTTAAAATCACATTTATCAATACTATTTTTTAAATCTACTGGCACATTTGCTTGTAAGTTATTTTCTTCTAATCTTTTTGCTTTACTTTCCAATAGCAATGCTATTTCTTTTTCATTCATATATTTTTCTCCTTTTTGAATTATTATATTGAATTTAAAGTTAAAAGTAAAGAAAATTTCTTGATATTAAAAAACATGGGAGGTCAAATGAAAGAATATGTTTTATGGGCTACTAATCCATTAACCGGTCAACGCAGGCCAATATCTGAAAAGGTATATGACAAAAGAACCAATGCGATGCGTGCTGAAACTGCTAAACGTAATGGTTGGACTAATATCACTACGCAAGTTATTGATTTAGACCATGACAATACTGCAGAACTGTTCAAACGTTCTGTTAGGAGGTGAAATGTTTTCCAAACAAGTTAAGCAAAAAGCACTAACAACATCTGCAGTTGACCTTAAAAATGAATATGCAGAACTTGAAGATAAAATGAAGTTCTTGCTATTCACAGGACAAAAGCAAAAGTTGAAAGAATGCAAAAAAACACATAAGCAATTGCAAAAAGCGCTTCTGTATCAACACACAAAAGCATATCAAAGAAAGATATTTAAAAGGAAATAAAAATGTCTGAATTTAAAAAATGGACAACTGAACAAAAAAAGCAATATGCCAAACAGTTTACTGCCCGTGAACGTCAAATTTACCAACGTGCCAAAAGAAATGGCTTTTTGGAAGCAGTTCACAACCCCAATATAGTTTCTCTTGCTGACTACAAAAAAGGCACCGTTAAAGGTGGCAGTGGTTTTATGTCCAGAAATTACAGCAAGGAAGAATTAAACAATCTATTTGATGATGTTTTTACCGTCAAAATTAGATAAAAACAATTTAATAATAGTGTAAATCTAGGCAATGTGACCTAGTCCGCAACTCATACTTTAAGTGAGAAATTTAAAAATGTTGCGACATCGCAACAATTTGTGCAAACGCACGACCGAGTGAAAACTCAAAGGAAGGTTATTATGGAAAATGAAAATTTAGTTATTAGTGAAAGAGAAAAAGAACTTGGAAGTCACATTGTAAAGGTGACCTTTATTGGATGTAAAAATGTCCAAAAATCTGATGTGTATGGCGAAATGGACTTGGTTCAAAAAACACCATACAGAGATAAGTATAATAATGGTTATACTACACTCAAATTGTATCCAAAGAAAGATAAAATGCCAAAAGTATTTATTCCATTTGGCAGTGAAGTTGATGCAGTATTTTTGAATGTGCCAGAGGGCGAAAAACCAGTTTTCTTGCGTTTACAAGGCCTTGAACGTTTTGCGCCAAAAGATGATGCAGTTCCAGAAGAAACATCAACTGAAAATGTTCCTGAAGATATAATTGAATAAATAACCGGGTTGGTTGGCGTGCCAGCCGACCCTGTTTTGTTTTAGGAGATAATTTATGAAGAAATTTATATGTTGGCTTATAGGCTTAATTTTTGGCGTTTCTGTAGTTGGCGTTGGTTCTGCATATTGTATTTGTAAATTTTTAGTCAAAAAACCAAATGCTTTTACCGCTTGGATAGAAAATGCTTATGCGTTTACAATTGAAAATTGGATACCAATTTTAATTGTTTTTGTGCTTCTTGTTTCGCTATACATTTTTATTTGCTGTTTGCCAGATGAAATAAGATAGGAGTTAATATGTCAATAATACATATTTTGTTTGGCGAACAACGAACGGGCAAAACGCTTTATCTAGCCTACAAAGCAATAACTGAAGCGTATGATGTCAATCGTTTAAATAGGTGTCATGCTAAAATTGATAGCCTTAATACAATTGGTTATAATTTTTCAAAACCACGTCACTTATGTTTTTCTGATTTTGATATTGAAATACATCATTGGGGCAAAGCACCAGATATTAATTATTGGATAGATGGTTTTTATTTAGGGCTTCCACATCACGTTGTAAAAAACCAAAAACTTACATACAGAACGTTAAACATTCCACCTTTTGTCAATTTGTATCTTGATGAAGGAAACAAATATTTTGATAGCAGAAACAAAGAAATTATGCCCGACTTCCGCAAGCGTTGGGTTGAACTTATGGGACAATGGGGACTAACTCTAACAATGGTTTGCCACCGTCCAATGCTTGTTGATGTTTGTATTCGTGATTTGGCCGACTTTCGCCAGTTTTTGAAAACTGAATTTACTTACGATTGTTTTGGCAATATTCGCACTGCAAAAATTTTTACACGTTATTTCCCTACCAATAAGGACTTTGAGGCGTTTTTAAATGGCAATATCATCACTGATAATGTTGTTGAAGAAACAATAGACATCGACTGTTCTTTGCCCGGGTTGAATATTCCCAAATATTACAATACGGAATTTTATTCGCCGGCTTTTCTTCGTTTTTGCGAAAATAAAGATTTTGACCTTTTGCAGAAAACTCATGATTTTAATTCAATTGAAGATGTGCAAAAATTTAACAAACAGTTTAATTATAACGTGCCAAAAGGTCTTTATGAAAAAGGAGTTGAAAATGGATAATCAAGATAAACTAATTTCTGAAAAAACATTGCTTCCAGCAATTGTTGAACAGAATAAAAAGATTGATGAACTTGCTCAATTGCTTGCTCAAATGCAGAAGCCAGTTAATACTGCACCAGTTGACCCAATGTTTCTTGATTATAGAAAAATTGATGCATTTATGGAACTTCAAAATATGTATTATAACATTTTTGCCAAAAACACTGTTTCTCTTGAATATGTGCCTTATGAACTTATTTTAAAGTCAACTAAGTGGGCGACTAAACAATTTAAACGTGATTTGAAAAAACAAGTTAACAACAAATATAAAAAATTGATTAAACAAGAGCGTGCTGATAAACGAAGAGCTTCTACAATAGAGTTTTTTGCCAAATTGTTTAAACCATTTAAAAAATTTTTTATACTATTTAAAAAAAAGCCTAAGTCTTCAACTTCTACCAAATTGGAGAACTGAAGGCATTGACTTGTCAAGGAATTGATGCGCCTTATGCCCTACGGGAAATAACCGCAAGCAATTACTTGACAAGTCTAACGGAGTAAAATAGGCAATACGGATGCCGAAGAACTTCGGCACCCGCTATTAAACCTTTACTCTCTCACACCGGCGGACGGAATAAGCATGCTCCGTCCGCCGGGAGATTAGATAACTAAAAGCTAAACTAGCACAGCAGTTATTAACCGCTGTTGGCAGTTTTCTACTTTTGCACGACACTTAAACTATCACGAATAACCACATTACTAACAGAGTTTTTACACCAGAACTCAACTCGTGCCAATACGTTATCTAATTTATTAAAACACCAGTGCGTTAGCACTTCTGTTTTAATACTACGTAAATATTTGGTGTAGCAATCAATTAGAAACGGAGGGTAAAATGGCTTGGAAAGATATAGTTGAATTAGACCCTCTACGAAAGTATGTTGCTTGTAAACTTTACAATGCAATTGATGAACTAAGATTTTCAAGCAAAGATTTATCACAATTAAAACGAACTCATTTTAAAGTCAATACTTGTGCATCAATGATTAACATTGCAAAATGTCGTGAATGTGGTTCTGAAAGTTTTGACGGCGCTATGTATTGTAAAAACAAACTCTGTCCAGTCTGCGCCAAAATGCGTGAAAGAAAATATTTGTCAATATTGAAAAGACCTCTCGAGCGTTTTTGTTTGGACGGATTACACAAGATAAACTTTTTAACATTGACAATTAAAGATACTAACAATTTGAAATATGGCGTTGATTTGTTAAAAAACGCTTGGCGATATATGACACATCAAGACGCTTTTTCAAAATATCACTTTGACAAAATGTTTATCGGTGGGCTTTACTCTATCGAAATTAAGAAAGGTGCAAATTCTAAATTATGGCATCCTCACATGCATTTGCTTTTATTAAAACGCCACTTTTCAAAAGATTTTGATAGATTAAAAGGTCTTTGGGAAAACGCTCTGTCACATGTTGCTGGAACGAATGAAAAACTTGGTTCGGTATTCATCGAAGGCGTTTACAACGAAAAAGGTAAATTGTCTAGCAATATCAATGATAGTGCCGGTATTCAACATGCAGTTGTTGAATGTGTTAAATATGTAACTAAGTTTAATTTTGATGATTATTCTTCATCTGAACTTTTGGAACTTTGCAACGTTTTGAAAAACAATAGATTGTTTTCAACATTTGGTTGTTTACGCAACTTGGAAGCTCTATGTTTAGACGATGACTATCAACCAGAAATTCAAGAACTTATTTGCCCTGAATGTGGCTACGACGAATTTGATTTTGAAACTGTCAAATTTGCTGAAGTTAAAGACAAGCAACTTCTTGAGTTTAAAACAAGACACAACTTGGTAGCAAATGAAAAGATGCGTAAACTTGCAAATAGAAAAATAAAAGTAACAGAGGGAAAAGATGAATAACGAAAGCATTAAAATAAGCAATTACATATTTGATAATGAACAAATAACAAACTTGGTTTCATACGCAAAGCAGTCATTTGAAACTCACGAACGCAATTACATTCAATTTTACTATTCGATTTACAAACTTCGTGAATTTTGCAAACAGAACACGCCAGATGAAAATTCTGAGTGGTTGAAATATATTGCGGTTGATGTTGACGGCGTAGTCGTTGAAAGAGGCAACAAATTTTCTTTCAATAGTTTAATTAAAACATTATTCAATATTGACCGCACTCAACTCTCTCGTGGTCTTAATGTATTGGCGAGGTTTTCCAACTTGGAAGATGTTGAAGATAACAAAGCGTCTGACATCGAAGTTAAACAAAACTACACTGGTTTTTCCGATACAAAACTTCAAGAGTTGTTGCCCTATGAACCTGCTGTTGTTGATGACATGATTGAAAAAGGCAAAATTAAAGCATCTTGCACTGTTCGTGAACTTAGAAGTATTTAAAAGGACAAGCCACAAAAAGTGCCATTGCCAGAACCGGAGCCATTTAATCTTAATCGGGCAAAGCCATATACACTTGATGAGTTTCGTTTGTTTAACAGAAATGACTTGGTTATGATTGCTTATGAAACATACGAAAATTATTTGCGTTTAAAACGTCAAATGAATGAGTTAAAAGATAAATCTAAAAAGGGCTAATTCAAAAAGAAAACAACACAAAGGAGAAAATATGAGTATTGGAAAAACAATAGCAAGCACACTTGCAGGATTGGTATTTGTCGGTTCAGTTGCCGGCGGTGGCGTTTACAGTGCTAAACTTATAAAGGATCGTGACAAAACAATTGACGACCAAAAGACAACAATTGGTACTCTTGAGGAAGAAAACAAAGTTTCAAAAGCACAGATTGAAAAATTGACAAAAGACCTTTCTGCAAAAGTTGCAGAACTTTTAGAAAAAGATAAACAAATCGAAGCCAAAGATGCAATCATTGCCGAAAAGGATGCAACCATCGCAGAAAAACAAAAAGCAATTGATGCTAAAGATAAAGAGATTGAAGAAAAAAATAAAACTATTGCCGAAAAAGATGCATTAATTTCTGAAAAGGAAACAGAGATTGAAGAAAGCAATCATCGAGTTCAAATTTTGAATGGTCAAAAAACCTCGCTGTTGTCAGCCGTTACTGAAATTGACAACAAGATAAACTCAACTTCTGACAGTGTTGAGATTGATAATTTGGAAGCCCGAAAAACTGCAATATTGACACAAATTGGCCAACTTGACAGCCAAATTGAAACTCTGACATCACAAAAAGCAAAGCTTGAAAATGATGTCAAAGTTCTGCAGGCAGACAAAACACAGTTGCAACAAGAAATTGATACATTGACATCAGATAAGACAAATTTGCAAAATCAAGTAAGCACTTTAACTTCAGAAAAAACTCAATTGCAACAAGAAGTCGCTACTCTTACAACAGAAAAGCAAAATTTGCAAAGCCAGATTGACACATTAAACTCACAACTAGCCGAGTTCGAGCAATATACACTCAACATCGACCAAACAAATCCTGTTGAATCAATCACTATCGAGGACACCAAACTTGGCACATCTGCAACAATGAGCAATGTCAATATAACAACTTTAAAACTTTACTCTTGGCAAAACGCTACAATTAAGTATAAACCTTCAGAAGAAGAAAATAAATCTATTTTTGCCACAAAAAATGGTGTTCATTCTTCGCAACGTTTTGTTGTGATTAAAGGAAGTGATTATAAAGGCGAAACTGTCAATATAAGTTCAATTATTAATAATATTAATCCAAATCTTTGTAAATTGTATGAACCTGGCACAAAAATATTGGTTAAGAATTTTGAGTTTCGACCTCTTGACTTGCGTTCGTATTCGTACAAAGACATTACTAATGGTATGTCTTTTAGTGAGGCTGATTTTAAATTCCCAGAAAGGCGACCGCTTCAGTATGATTTAGTTTTTGGTTTGCCTGTGTCTAATAGTAGTAATCTTAAAAATGTTGAAAATATATCAATTGGTATGTCTTGTTTTGCTTCAATTGAGTTTCCGTCTATTGATTTTACAAAAATGCCTAACTTTAAACGTATTCAAATCAGTCAAAATCATTGTTTGAAAGAAGTTAAATTTGCAAAAGATTTTGACACATCTTCGTTTTCTACATTAAAAGGACTGTTCGTTTTGAATAATTTGATTGAAACATTAGATTTAAGCATGTTTAAAACAGAAAATGTTGTTGATATGTCTTATATGTTTGAGCAGAACAGTAAATTAAAAGCAGTTAACATTACAGGTTTTAATACATCAAATGTTAATACATCTGAAGTAATGTTTCGTTCTTGCCCGTCTTTAACAGAAATAAAAGGGTTAAATTCATTGACATTTGAAAATTTGACCAATGCATATTCTATGTTTAATGGTTGTTCTAGTTTGACCGTCATTGATTTAAGTTCTTTTGCTCCAATGAATAGTTTTGGTTGTAATGGTATGTTTTATCAGTGTAGTTCATTAAAAAAGTTAAATTTATCTAGTCTTGATTTTTCAAAAATAAGTTCTTCTGGCGATATGTTTACTGGTGTTCCAACTGATTGTGAAATTCTAGTTAAAGACGAATCGGCAAAAACTTGGATGAACACTAACTTCCCAACCATGACCAATGTCAAAATTAAAACTGCAGAGGCTGCTGCCTAACAAAAAAAGCACCGGCAATGCCGATGCTTCTGATAGAAACTAGCTCAATATTACTAACCTATATACTTTTCTATCTTGGGGGCTACACATTGCGTCCCTGTCAGTTAAGACCATCTAGGTTAGTTTTATTATAAACAAGGAGAATAAATATGTCAAGGCAATTCCAACAAAAGAACAAAGATTTAGTTAACTTAGATATTGTAGCATCTACTAATATTTGGAAAAAGAAAAATAATAAATATTTTTTGGACACTAAAAATTATGATATCTATGGAAAAGTTTCAAAGGGTTCTTCTGCTTTTATAGTTCAAACAAACAAAGTGGGCGAAAGACCAAAATTTGTTGAAGACACCTGCAAACTGCCAAAAGTTGCAAAAAACAAAATTATAGACTACTTTGATAACAAAAACAAAAAAGTTGTCTATTTAGTCAAAAAGAAAAATAAATAATTTAAAAAACTAGGCATTTTATTTCGCCTAGTTTTTTCTTTTATTCTAGTTGGTCAATGATTTCTTTTTTCATTACTTTAATTTTGCTTATAAGTGAACTTTTTAATCTCTGAGTGTTGTCTTTTAGTTCATCATATTCAATTTCAATCAATTTTAATTTGTGTTGATTGTAAAGTTCTATTTTTTCTTTTTTGTTTTTATTGTATTTTTCATCGCCTTTTACTCCCCACAACTCTATGTATATGCCCTTATTAGGGAGAACTGGTATATACCAATCACAAATAACAGTCCTTTCATATATTTCATCAACTTTAATGCTGTAAGCGTGAACAATATTATTTGTATACAAAATATCATCAACTTTTATTTCAAGTTCGCTTTCTACAAAATGCCCATCTTGTGTCTTTTTGATTTTAGCTTTATCCTTATCGTTATTCGCTTTTATTTCATCAATTTTATCAAGTTCTTTGATATTTGTGTTTAATTTTGTGTTGCGATTGTTTAAGTTTTCTTCAATCTTTTTTATATCTTTATGTAATCTCTCAACCAAAGAGTCATCATCATATAATTGTATCAATAGATTTGCAATAGCAATCATCGTTAATTCTTGATAATAAATTTTATCTTCATTGTAAATGCGCATTGCATAGTCTTTGGCATTATAGTAATAATCTTTTAATTTTACTGGGTTTTGATTTTTATCTAATTCATCAATTCTATCTTGTATGTTGTAATAACATTCTTTACAATAGTTATATCCCCTTACAGTTGGTGCACCACACAATAAACAATTTTTTGTTATTGTTTCTGGCTCTTCATGATTTTTTAATTGCCACTCACCTTTATCGTTTTTAAACACTTCGCCGGTTTTAGTCATTTCCAAATGTTTTTTACATAGTGGATAGTAACTGTAGGCATTATCTTCGCATACTGCACATTTTTTACTCATAAATTCACTCCAAATAGTTTACTTTTTACAACTATAAATTTATACTCAATACACATTAAAATCAAGCAATACAGCACACTTGTTGTTCATTCGACAAAGAAAGACAAAATTCGACATAAAGAGGAAAAAATTATGGAAAGGAAACAAAAGAAATTTTATAAAATTGCATACACCGCAGAAGAAAAATTAAATGCGTTAAAATTATTAAAAACATCAACAATTGAGTTCGTTGCGCATCGCTATCATTGTCATACGACAACAATATATAGGTGGCGTTTAAGATATAATGGCTCAATGGAAAGTTTAGAGCCAAAATATTGTGCTCCATACACTCCACACCCAAATAGGCACACTGATGACGAAATTAAACATATTAAGGATTTAATTAAACGCAACCCGCACATTGGTCTTAATGAATTGTATGGAAAACTTAGATATAGTTTTTCGTATAAGCGTAACCCAGTAAGTTTATATCGGTTTTTACGTAAAAATGGTTGGTATGCAGATGTTAAGAAAACAAAAAAATATGTTCCTCAGAAATATGATACGCCAGAACATATTGGCGAAAAATGGCAACTTGATGTTAAGCATGTTCCACGCCAATGTTATGTTGGTGAATTTAAAGAAGAACGTAGATATTATCAATACACTGTTATAGATGAAGCAACGCGCGAAAGATTTATCTATCCTTATTTAGAACAAAATGCGCAATCAACAGTTGACTTTATTAAACGGGCAATTTTATTTTATGGTTACCAGCCTAATGTCATTCAAACAGACAATGGTTCTGAATTTACATATACTCGGCAAACTGCAAATGATAAGCAACACTTGTTTGATGCTTTTTGTAGCAGTAATAATATTATTCATAAAACAATCAAACCACGCACTCCACGACATAACGGAAAGGTTGAACGCTCTCATAGAAATGACAATGAAAGATTTTATAACTATTTGAGTTTTTATTCTTATGAAGATTTAAAAATGCAAATGATGGCTTATTTAAAACGCTCAAACAATATCCCGTCTTCAGTGTTAACTTCAGTTGACAAAAAAGAAAAATGGTTATCGCCAAATGAAAAACGGCGAGAGCTATTATTTTTAGATTGGGGTGTAATAGAGTAATTTTTACAATTTAATACTTTGTTTACTATATCAAGTTGATATAGATTTTTTGCTGTCGATTTTTTCTTCCCCTAGGGGAAGACACTGCAAGAAACAATAAAAAAGTAAGTAGTAACGCTACTCACTAAAAAATATTTTTATTTTTTTTAGAAAACTTACTGCAAACTATTGACAAATCATCAAAATTTGAAAATATCACAAAAGAATTGTCACATTTTAAGTTATAAAGTTGGCAAACAACCCAAAAGGTATATGACAGGAATCAACACCCACTTGGAATAATGCCTTAATTTTTAATATGTATTTATTTGTTATATCTTTTAAAATGCACTTTGCCACAATTGTGCCATTGCCATTTTGGTTGCTAAATTCTTGTATAAAAACAAGATACAAAGTTCATTGCCTAATATTAAATTTGCCACAATTTTATGCTTTTTTGATGCAAAAGTGTGGTTTATGGTATATAAACCAAAAAACAAATCACACTCTGCTTTTTTAAGATTAAGCAGACCATGACTTGTTTTTTAATTATTTTATGATGTTTTTCACAAAATTTCCATCCACATCTTTTTCGTAAAACAACTCTTGCATTGAGTTTGACAAAAACACATCAAGAGTTTCATCAAAAGTGCTGGCAAGATTTGAGTTTTTAAGTTCATCTATTGTTAGCCACATATTTTCGCCTTCGGCACACTTTGAAAGCAAGTTGCCACTGAATGTGCTTGTTTTAAACAAAAATACAAAATAGCGCTTGTCATCTTCATCTATAAACCAATCTTTAAAACCAACACATTGCAAGTTTGAAATGTCCAAATTTGTTTCTTCTTTCACTTCTCTAATGGTTGACCTAATAACACTTTCACCCTTTTCTATATGCCCACCGGGGAAGGCGAAGCCGTCCCAATTGTGTTTTGTGCGCTTTTGCACAAGCACTTTGTTGGTTTTTTCGTCAACTATCATACACATATTTGTAAGTTCCACTTGTTCTGGAAAATGTTTTGCCATCTTTTTCTCCTTTGTTATGTTCTCCAATCAATTGGAGTTTCTCCATTTTTTTCTAAAAACTCATTTGCCTTTTTAAAATGTCCACAGCCAAAAAAGCCATTGTATGCCGAAAGTGGACTTGGATGTGCACATTTAAGTACCAAATGATTTGGATTTGTAACCATTTCACCAACTTTTTGTGCAGATGCACCCCAAAGCAAAAACACAATTGGTTTTTGTCGTTGATTTAACAAACTAACAATTTTTTGCGTTACTGCCTCCCAGCCAAGCCCTTTATGGCTGTTTGCCTTGCCACGCTCAACAGTCAACACACTGTTTAAAAGCAACACACCTTGTTGTTCCCATTTCATTAAATTGCCATTTGTGTTTTGAAAACCAAACTCCGCCTTAATTTCTTTGAAAATGTTTACCAAACTTGGTGGAAGTTCCACTCCATTTTCAACACTAAAAGCGAGCCCATGCGCTTGATTTGGTTCGTGATATGGGTCTTGTCCAATAATGACAACCTTAATATCATCATATTTAATGTGATTGATGCTGTTAAAAATATTTTCTGGTTTTGGATAAATTGTTTTTGTTTGATATTGCCTGTCCAAAAAACCTAAAAACTGTTGAAAAGATGGTTTTTCTAGTTCTGGTTTTAAAAGTTCATACCAATTTTTTGTTATGTAAAGCATATTTCTCCCCATGTTTGACACTAAAATTACGCCAAATTGTTATGCTTTATTATACAATATAAATAAATTTTTAACAAACAATTGTAGCAAAAACAATCTATACACCCGCAATGTTAAAGAAATTTTGTCTTTGCGACGCAGTTTAAATATCTTGGCTTAAATAAAAAGTTTCGTATGGTACATTAAATTTTGATAAAAAGCATCTTAAAACACATTAATTGGTGCTGTTGCACTCATAAAAATAAATTGTATTTTAAGTATAATCAACCATTAGTCTTTTGCAAGTGTCACTCCTATTACTTTTAACAAAATAAAAATAGTGCCAATGGCACTATTCAAACAACAAATTATTTATATCTAAATTTTCGTAATTTTGCAAGACAGTTTTCTTCTTTTTTAAAAAAGTATCATATGTGCAACTAAACATATCATCAATCAAACTTTGCGTTTTTTTGCCACAAATTTTACCATTTCCATCAAATATTTTAACAAAAACTTGATTTTTTTCTTTAAAAAAATACATTCCTATATCACAATTTTTATAATGCACTTTGTGAGCAAATGACTTATCATTGTCCAAAACAAGCAAAACATCTGTTTTTTTATCAAAAATTTCAAGCATTTGTTTATTGCAAAAATTTGTTGCAACTTTTGGATATAATGTAACACTAAAAACTTTTGCAAGACAACCTGTTGCAACTCTCTCAAAAAATGTATTATCAACCATTTCAAATCTATTTTCTTTCATTCACTTTGCGGTCTTTATATATTTTTGAGCATTTGTGCTTGCCAGTGCACCATCTGCGCAGGCTGTTACAATTTGCCTTAATGACTTTTGCCTTATGTCGCCAGCAACAAACACGCCTTTTGCACTTGTCATCAAATTTTTGTCGTAAACAACATAGCCATATTCATCAAGGTCAACTTTGCCAAGCAAACTTTGTGTGTTTGGTTCTCTTCCAATCGCAATAAACAAACCATCACAATCAATTTTTTTCAATTCGCCAGTTTTTGAATTTTTGAGTTCAAGCCCTTCCAATTTTTGATTGCCAACAAGTTTGTTTACGACATAATTGTTAAGCACTTCAACTTTTTGCGACTGTTGTTCTGCCATCAAACATTCAACATAAGAAGCCTCTGCTCTAAATTTGTCAGACCTATTAATTAGATATGTTTTATTTGCAAGATTTGTCAAATATAGCACATCTTCCATTGCAGTGTTCCCGCCGCCAACAACGGCAACCGTTTTGTTTTTGTACAAGCCACCATCGCAAACAGCACAATAACTAACGCCTCTGCCGGTGAGTTGTGTTTCATTTTCTAAACCAAGTTTTCTCTCTCTTGCACCCATTGCCAAAATGACGGTTTTGGCGAAATATTTATTTTTTGATGTGACAACAATTTTTTGTGAATTTGAAAAATCAAAATCAACAACTTTTTCAAAAGTTTCATCGATCCCTAAATTTTTTGCCTGCTTTTCCATATTTTGAGCAAGGTCAAAACCACTTATGCTCTCAAAACCGGGATAGTTTTTTATGTCTAGTGAGTTAACAGCCTGTCCGCCACAAGCAAACTCTTCAATTAGCAATGTTTTAAGTCCATTTCTCGCACCATATATGCAGGCAGTGAGCCCAGCAGGACCACCACCAACAACAATCAAATCATACAAATCTTGTTTCATACCAATTCTCCAATATCATTATATAAAATTTTTTACTATTTGAAAATAAAAATAACTACAATCACAAAATTGTAGTTATTTTTTATTTAACCAATGTTATTTATGTTAAGTTCAATATCTGGATATATTGAATTAAAGGTTAAATCTTTTGGCAAAATCATTCCATAATTGTTTTTGTTTGTTTCGGTGTTTAGTCCATAAATTTCATTCATAAACTCATCTTTTTTGTTCAACAAATAGTATGAAATCAATGCGTTACTGCAATCCATTTTTGCCATGTTGATAGCGCTAAGCGCATTTGTTGTTCCACCAACACCGGTAAGAAGTTTGCTAAATCTGCCAATTGCGTGAGTTGTCAAATTGTCTTTTGTAATTGTTTCGGCAGTTGTTTGTGCAAATGCTTGTAAAATTGTGTTTGAACTGAACAATTTTTCAATATTTTTGTCTGTAATTTCATTAGAAATTTGAGTGCTGATGTAATTGTTTTTTGAAGTGTAAGTTGTCTTTTCATTTTCAATACTTTCGTCAAACATATCGCCAAAATTAAATACTGCTTTCATCATTTCTTTAATTTCGCTGTCCATTTCTGTGCTTTTATCGTAGTTGACACAACCAATGAACAACCCCTTTGTGATTGTGAATGCTGACAAAATTTCGCTGTCGGTATAGAACTCATTTGGCTCGGCATTTGTAAGCCATCTGTTTGAAGCAAAACAATTTGTTATGCTTGTCTTTGACGCATCCTCACCATTTTCGGTTTCAGCTTTGCCTTTGATATATGCATTTAATTTGAACATGTATGCTGAACTTTTTTCACCTTCATCGGTCTTGATTAAATATTTTGCTGCTGAAACTGTTCCAACAAGTCCACCAACTGTATAATAAGAAATTACGCTTCCAGTTGCGTAGCAACCATCAATTGTTCCCTTAACTTCAACACCAACCAAGCCACCAGCACTATATGTGTTTCTATTTTTGCTTCTAACATCAAGTTTGCTGAAACTACTTTTAATTGTTCCACCATTGTTAAAGCCAACCAAGCCACCAATAATGCGAGGGCCACCTGAGAAGAATGTGAAGTTTCTGTTGTTTGTGCTGTTTGTACAATCAATTATATATTGAATTGTGTATGCATGTGCAATTGAGCAATTTGAAATTGTACCTCTATTTTCGGCAACAACACCACCAGCAATATAAAATGCTCTTACATATTGATTTGGGTCAATTGTTACATTTATGAGATTTGCTTTGGCTTCTTTATCAACCAAGCCAATACCAGCACTTGCAAAATAACCAATTGAACGACAATCACCAGAAACTTGAATGTTGTTTGCAACACTCTTGCCTGTTATAACACCAGCAATTGTTCCAACATAAGAATAATCAAAGCTGTTTCCTTTTTCACCTTTTTCTTTGGCTTCTTTGTTTTGTTTTTCAAATTCGTCGAAATTCTCTGGAAAATTTGAAACCAAGTCGTTTTGATTTTCTTCGTCGCTATCGCTTCCATCACCACGGTAACTTGCATTTACGCTTGCACTTATTGTCATACTTGTTAGCGTTGTGTTCTTGGCAAGACCAACAATTCCGCCAACCATAAATTTGCCTTGAATTACAACATTCCCTGCATTGACATCAATGTCCAAAACATCGCTGTCATCAATTCTTCCGGCAAGTGCACCAACATAACTAATATTGTTTGCAATAAGCTGTTTAATTTCTATATCAAGATTTTTAACAATGCTTCGGCGAATTGTATTGTCATTTTGATGAACATAGCCTTCAATCTTTCCAAACATTCCATAGTATTCATTTGGGTTGCTGCTCTTTGCGTTTAGATACAAGTTTTTGATGCTCATATTGTTGCCAAGCATAATTCCACCAAATTCAAATGTAGCAGAATTTGTTTCGGTGTAGTCATCACAATCAATGTCTTTAAGCAAAATCAACCAGTTGTCTTTGTTTGTGGCAGCGGCGTCGCCATTATTGTTTAAAATTGTGTTAAACTCTGCAAAACTTGCAATTGTTCTTGGGTTGATGTAAGTTTTTTCATCTTTGACAACTTCTTGGCCATATTTTGGGTCATCGGCATCATAATTCCAAATGTACTTGTAAGTATTACCTTCAAGCTTAGTTCCACCATATTTTTGTTTACATATAATATTTAAATCTGCATCTACAAGAGTTGGCATTGCCTTTTCATCAAATTTCCAAATTCCGTTGTATGCATCATTTGCTTGTGGAATGTCAGACTCGTGTGTGAACACAAATTTTGCAAAAAGGTCTTTTGTATATGATTCATTTTCGCCAAGTTTCGAAATTCGTTTTGCAATTTCTTTTGCTGTTGAACCAAATACAACCAGGTTTTGATAGTAACAATCATCAATTGTACCTGTGTTCAAAATGTTTCCGGCATCATCAATTGCAGTGAAAGGATTGTGCGCAATGTTGTTTTCTTCAAGATAACATGCAGAATAACAACTTTGAATTGTGCCTTTGTTGTTGTAAACAAATCCACTTGAACGAGTTTCACATTTGATTGTGATTGCACTGAAACTGTTTGAAACTGTTCCACTATTTTCATAAACAAAGCCACTTGATGATGCATAAGATTTAATTGATTTTGTGTTATTTTTTATTGCCTTGCTACTGTTATCAGCATTGTTTGTTACATAACAACCAAAGATTGTACCGCTATTGGTTGATGCAAAACCTGCTGTTTTTGTCAAAAGGTCGGTTGTGCTTGTGCTTTCCAAATTTCCTGTCAAGATAACTTTTGATGCGGAAATTTTGTTTGAGTTTGCTCCAACAAATCCGCCAAAATATCCACGACTTGCAGAAATTGGAAGTGAACTTTCACAATGTGAAATGTAACCATCATTTTGTCCGGCAACGCCACCAATAAACGCTTCAACTGTGTTAAGGCTTCCACTTGGCAACTTAAATGTTAAGCCATTTACACCCTCTATAACACTGACATCATACATAACGCCATGATTTTCAGCAGCCACACCACCAAAATTGATTGTGCTAATTTCTGTTTGCGAAAGGTCAATTTCATCTCCAATATCATATTTAACTGTCACACTTTGAACTGTTGAGTTTTCATCAATAGTTGCAAACAATCCCAAGTTTCCATCAAAATTTTCGGTGTAATTGAAACTCTTTATTGTAATTGTGTGCTCGTTTCCTTCAAAATGCAAATATGAAATGTCAATTGGACTATAGTTTTCCAAAGTGATATCATCGGTCAAACCATAGTAGTAAACTCCCGCATTTTCTGAACCATTGCTCATTGTCAAAAACTGTTCTGCTGTTTCAACTGGAATTGGGTTTGTTGATGAAACATCGTTATAAAATCTTGTAATGATGAAATCTCTTAAAACTTGTGTTGTTCCTTCGTTTGTAGTGCTGAAACCAGTGTTTGTGTTAACGTTCAAAGTGCCATCGTTAACAAGAATATTTTCGCCTTGTTTTGAATAGTCAAATCTAACAACGCAATAGATATATTCGCCCTCTGACCTAACCATTGGTTTGATACGAATTTGTGTATGTTCTTCTTTTTTGGTTGTTTCATCTTCAGCTTTAATCTCGTAGATTTTAACATAAGTATCAACTTTGTAGTTGGTGTAATTTTCATTTTGTTCAATTGTATCTACAACAAGTGGTTCATAGTTTATTGATTGTTTTTTCTTTGCAAACCAGTTATTAAGATTTGATTCGATTGCGTATTTCAATTTAGCAATGTTACCTTCAATATATTCCTTGTTGTCTTCACCATAAACACATTCTAGGTTAACATTCAAATCTATTGTTGTGTTTGTAGGTGCTGCCAAGTAATTGTTGTTTCCACTATCATCAATTTCAATCTTTCTTACAATGAAGTCTGTGAAATGAAGTGTGAGAATGTTGCTTACATAATTTACTTGTTGATTATTGACTGTTTTGGTTACGCTGAAATATATTCGTATTGATTTAATGCTTTTATCTGTGACATTAATATTGAAAGTTGCATAACTTACACTGCCAGATTTTTGGAGATTGATGCATTCTAGTGTAACTTTATCGTTATTAATTTCATTTCCGTTTTCATCAAGCATTGTTGTTTTAACACCTGTCAAGTTTTTGTCTGAAAGTGAAACATCAAGTTTTGTAATCTTTAGTGTTAGTTCCCCATTAACGCCATAAGCAACATAAGAAACATCGCTAAAACTTTGATTTTCAAACCTGCTTGTAACTTCAAGCCCACTTGGAATGTCACTTGTTAGGCTTATGGTGTTTTGCATAACGTTTCCGTTTGTGTAATTAACTTCAACAACAACTTCAAATCTTGTGCCTTCTGCCACAATTGATGGAATCAAGAAATTTACATACAATGAACCATCAAAATCATACTTTTGTTGTTCTCTATTTATCAAGTTGCTTTCGTTGTAAAGTTGCAAACCCAAACTGTTGTTTATGCTTGTTGCGTATGGTTTACGCTCAAAATATTTAACTTTGTAAACATAGTATTTTTCATCTTGTGGTGTAACCTTGATGTATGGACCATTTGCATCTTTCTCATATTTTCCACCAACAAGACTATAATACTCACTTGTTGCAGGAACAAATTCATCACCCTCTTTTTGGAACAAACTTGATTTTAAATAATATGACTCCTTTTCAACTTTTAGTTGTTCATAATAATATGATTTAACAACTTGAAGCATACTGATTGGATAGCCATTGCTTGAAGTGAGATAAACCTTAACGGTGTTAATTTCTGCTTCAACTGGATACAAACTAATTCTAAGCATTCCAATTTGTCCAGCAACAATGTTGTTGCTTGGAACTTCGTTAACGCTGTAAATTTGCTCGCCATTTTTGTCTGTGTTTTTTTCTGCACTTGCATAGAAATCAAGTCCTATGTTTTGAAGTGGCAACCTTGTAATTGTAAATTCGGTAAGAGTGTCCAAAGACTTTGTTTGTCCATCCAAAATTGTGCCGTTTGTAATTGTTAAAGTTGCACCAACAACTGCAGAAACAGAAGATATGTTTTTGTTGTTTTCAGCGCCGAAAAACTCTTTTACAACTTGAGTATTTGCGTTAAATGTATAGAAATATTCAAGTGTTGTAATTTCTTCATCAAAATTTCCATCAGCGTTTGCTGAAATAACATTGTTTTGATTGTAAGCAACAACTGACTTAAATGTTGCAACAACATAATTATATGCATCAAATTTAAGTTCAAAGTTTGGAAGTTTTCCATTCATTCTAAGGTCATCGCCAACGGCTGTGTATTTGATTGTAATAGTGTTGTTGAGTGTCATCGTAGATTGATTGATGCTTGCTTTTAGTTCTTTGATTGCATAATATGAAGTAAAAGTGAACTGTTTTGCATTGTCAAGTTCAATTACTATGCCATCATACTCAATGTATGGAACATAAGAAAGTTCAACATCAAGAGAAATTGGAGAAGAAATATACAATTTGTCAGAACTATTTAAAACATATTCATATCGAGAAAGTGTATCATTGTAAGACATACTCTCATTGTTGATGCCAACATATTGCGCTTTTGCATTTTGAGAATAAATCTTGACTTTAAACACATTAAGATTTGAATATCTAATTGACAACTGTCTGCTTTCACCAACAAAAGATTTGATGGTTGTATTTTCAACAGACTTTCCGCCACTGAGAAGTGCAAAATTTTCCAAATTGTCATAAATAATTATTTCAATTTGTTGAGAAACAGTATTATTTAGTTTGCTTGTAACCGTCAAAGTAACTGAACCAACAGAACGAATTTCCAAAAGATATTGTCTGTTTGTTTTGCCTGTAACTTTCAAAATGCTTAGGTCGCCAGACAAAATTGTAACTTCTGAACCAGCAACATCTGGTGAAATGTTAAGGTCAAACAAGTTAAGGAATTTAACACTGTTTTTCTTTTTCTCAGTGTGCTTCCACAAAAGATATTTTCCGCTTGAAATTTCAATGATTTGCTTGTTTGCAATTGCGCTTGCTTTTGCAGAAATTTCAAGTGATTTTGGTGCTTCAATTCCAAGTGATTTGCCATCTAAACAAAGTGCAGGATATCCATCATTTCTGCCACTGCCATCAATTGACCAAATTGAATTTGCATCAATTGTGTCTTTTATGTTCCAACCAACAAAGTTAGAAATTGTTTTCAAATCTTCTGAAGTACGAGCATTGTTTCCATTTGTGTTTCCAGAAATGTAATAACTTGCAGTTGCTGTGATTTTAAATTCATTTTCATTACCAACAAAGCCCAAGTAGTTAGAATTTGCTTCATTTATGGTGCTGTAAGAGTTAGAAAGTGTGCTGTTGCCACTCAAAACGCCAACAGTGTTTCCGGCAGAAACAAAACTGCCAACAACTTGTCCCCTAGAATAGCAATTTGCAATGCTTGCATTGTTTGCATTTCCAATCAAGCCACCAATGTATGATCCTGCTTTTGATGTATCATTTGCATTAATTTTTCCATTGAAATAACATTTTGCAATGTTTAAATTTGTTGCTTCGCCAACAAGTCCACCTGCATAGATCGTTGAATTTTTGTAAGAATCTGCATAGATATCTGCAACATAATTTGAAGTGCTTCTTACAAAATAACTCTTTACAAAACTGTTTGAAACATTTGGCAAAGTGCCAAGTGAAGAATATTTTGCAACACCAACTAGGCCACCAACTGCTCCGTTTGCAATGATGTTTGGTGTAATTTCGCCGGTGTATGAAATTAGATTTTCATCATACATATTAACGGCACAGAAGTTGATTGTTCCGCCATCTTGCAATTTTCCAGCCAAACCACCAACTGCGTTGTAGCCACTGATATGACCAGTTACAAAAACGCCTTCCAATTTTCCGGTGTTAATTCCAACTGCTCCGCCAACATTTGTTGCGCCTTCAACTCTACCATCAAAAGCAATGTTTTTAAGTTCAGAAGTGTTAAAGCCAACAAGACCACCAGTTGCAACACCATACTCAACCTTGTTGCTAAGTGTGCCATCATCAAGCAAGGTTAATGTGCTTAATTCAAGTGTGCAATTGTAATATGTTGCAAGGTCTTTTTCGTTTACAAATTTGCCTTTGCCATCAATTGTGCCATCGTTATAGCCAACAACGCCACCAATATAGTCAAATGCGCCATCAAGTTTTCTTCCACTAACAACAACAGAAAGTTTGCCATCAACAAAGCAATTTTCAATTGTGCCCCTTTGTTCATTTTTTCCAACAATGCCACCAACATATGTTTTGTATGAGCGTTGTGAAATTATTGCTTCTTGTGTTACATTTTCGCTTTGATAGTTCAAATATGTAACGCTAACATTTTTAAGATCTCCATTGTTTGTGCCAGCCAAAGCGCCAAAGTATGTTTCAGCATTTGTGCTGTTTGCATTAAAGGTTAAATTTATGTCTTGAGTTGTGATATTGATGTTTTTTATGTTTGCACCTTTGCCTAGTTTTGCAAACAAGCCCTTGTAGTTTAATGTTTTGTCATTTTCTTCATTAAATCTAAGTCCAGTTATAACAGACAAAGTATATTCGCCTTTTGTAACTTGCAAACCATTTAATGTGCCAGTAAATTCAATAACTTCGCCATCAATAACGCCAATTGGTGTCCAGTTTGCATATGAAGAAAGATTGATGTCTTTTGTTATGAGATAAAATTTAGACAAACTTTCTTTGTTATTGTTGATTGAAGCCAAACTTTCAGCATCTTCAATTTCAAGGCTTGTAAGTTCGCTGTTACCATCTGCCACTTTGAAATATACAACCTTCTGTGTTGAATAGTTGTTCGGATTTTGAATGTCATCACCAATAGCACTATCGTTTGCGCAGATATATATCTTTGCAAGTCCTGCACTGCCAGATGGAACAAGTTTGCCGTTGGCAACATTAATCACAGGTTGTTTTTCGTTTTTGTCAAAGCCTTCATAAATAAACGTCAAGTCTTTGTTAAGTGCATCAAAAGGTGTGATTGTAGATTTAATTTCAAATGATTTGTTTTGACCAATGTTTCTAATGTCTAGATAAACAAAATATTCATCGTCAAGTAAAATATTGTCAGAAAGATAACGAGAAACCTTTTTTATTGCAGTTGATTGATTGTTTGAAACCAATTGCAAATTGTAAATTTCAGAAACTTTTTGTGCTTTTCTAATTGAAATTTGAGATTTTAATATGTAAGTTCTTTCATATTGGCGATATATTGCAGTAACAACTGCACTGCCAGCAGAACCAAAAACAGTTTTTGCTGTGATTATATTTTGGTTCTGCTCATATTCACCTTCAAGACCTGTAACAATCCAGTCAAAATCTTTTTCACTAAGTGGTTCGCCATTTTCGTTTTTAACTTTGCTGTCAAGACCCAAAATTTTAAATTCGTGAGTGCTCAAAGCCTTGTCCAAATAGCCAAGACTATCTGCCGTGTAAAGAACAATGCTTGATGCATCAAGTTTAATTTTGCTGTCTATTGCAACATAAACAGTAACTTCAATAGTCTGATCGGCAAGAGCAACTTCGCCACTGTCGGTGTAAGCAACTGCACTAACAACAATTTGTGCCTTGCCGGTGCGTTGAGCAGCAATAATTCCGTTTTTGTTACCAATTGCAATAACTCTGTTGTTTTCATCTTCATTAATTGCTTTGAAGTTGTAGGTTTTGAAACCGCCAGAAACTGAACTTGCGACTCCATTTTCAAACAGATATGGATTGATTGAAAGCACAACGGAACCAAATTGACTTATTGCAATTGAGCCAAGAGATTTAAGATTTGTTTGTGTGCCATCAACAAGCACATCTTGGCTGTAACTGAGTGCTCCGATGCTAGAATTTTCGTCAATTGTTGGGCAAGAAATTTGATACGTGTTAATTTTTGAGTAAACTCTAACATCAACAGATGTTGCTTCGCCATTTTCTGCAAAAAATTCAACAGTAAATGTGCCTTCTTGTAGTCCTAAAATTGAAAACTCTGCAACTCTGCTACCCTTGTTGGCCACCATTTGGTCATAAACAACACTTTCATCAATTTTTGCGCAATTTGAGTTGTTCATTGATTTGATGTGGCCAGTGTATTCACCATCTTTAAAGCCAACCAAAATTTTTCGTGATTTGTCACCAATTGCAACTTGCAAAACATTTTCATTTGTTAGGTCGGTGTTTTTAATTTCAATTGCAGTAATTCCGTTTTTAAGGTCAAGTTGAAGCAAGTTTTCAACAAGATTTTCTTCCAAATTGATTGTGCCAAATGCCACAATGTGCAAATTAACTCGCTCATTGCCGTTTTTTAGGTTGTAGTCTTGTTTAACCCTAACATAAAAACCATTGCCATTTTCAAAGATGTGATAATCTTCAGCATTTTGAGTTGCCAATGCATATGGCTTTCCGTCAGCATCAATAACTTCAAATTTTTCTGTATCTTGGTCATCAACAACCAAAACAAAACGTCTGTCTTTTGCGGTGTCTTCCAAAACATTAACCCTAACAAACATTCCAAGTTGGTTTTTGTAGGTGTTGAAAATGTTAAATTTTGCACCACTGTCATAGTTTTTGCCATCAATTGTTGCGACCACTTTTGAAGGTATTTCAATAACTTCAACAGGCAAATCAACAACAACAGAATAGTCATAACCAATAATTTTTGCCTTGATTTTTGCCACACCACTGCCTTTGTTTATGGCGTCAAACACAAGGTCGTGTTGATTGTTTGTTACGGCAACAATGTCGGTTGTGCCATTTGTAACAACGCTGTCGGTCAAAATTTCATATTGCATTTCAGTTGCAACATCAACATTAACAACTTTGTATGCTTCTTTTGCAACATTGCCAATGAGAGTTAAACTTTCAATTGGTTGGTCTGCAATTTTAAGTGTTATGTCTTGCTTTTCAATTGGTTTTATAACAGCAACATCAAATTGTTCAGAACTAATTTGACCATCTTTTGTGCTTGTTGCAACAACCTTAAATTTGCCAGCAGCGGCGTCTTCTGTTGCATTTACAACGCCATTTTCCAAAACTTCAACACCTGCATAAGTGCCAACCATTGAAAACTTGACATCTTTCCATGTTGTGTTTGATGGAACAAATGTAAGCGCTTGTGCTTTGTTTAGGGTTGTTGTTCCTCCAACCAAAACATAAGGCTTGTAGTTGGTTTGAACATGAATTTCTTTAAGCCTAACTTCAATGTTAACTTTGATTTTTGTGCTTTTTCCACCCTCTTCGGTCATCAAAGTTATTTCAGTTGAACCACGCTCAATTGCACCAATTGTGTATGTCGTTTTTTCGGCAGAAACACTTTCGGCAGAAAGACTTATCATTGAGTGGTCATAACTTGCAATCACTTTTGTGCTAACACCTTTTTCTGCACCAGAAACAGTTGCATCAAATTTTGCAACGCTTGGCTTGTTGTCTTCTGTGTCCTCGTCCAAAAACAAAGTTATGCCTTCCGGCGCAACATCTGTGCTTATTTTCAAGTTTTTGTACTTGTTTCCACAACCAAACAAAAGTCCACTTGTGGCAACAACCAACAAAACAAAAATTGATAATATTTGCTTAAAGTTTTTCATATAAACCTCATTTTTTGTCTCAACAAAAGTTGAGAATTGGTCCTAGATTTTTGAAAAGAACCTAGGAAACTTTTTCAAAAACACTTAAACTTGCAAAATGCATAGTGCCCAGCAAATTGCACATGTTGTTTGTAAGATTTTTTTATATTTATGCTTTTTGCCAGTGCAAGCCCAAATGTGTTTGAACAAAATGATTAAACAACTTCATTAAGAAGTAAATAGATAATTACTATTTTGTTTGGATTGAAACATTAGGATACAACACCACCAATGCTTCCGCCAGCCCAGTGAGGTGCAACTAAAAAGTTGAAAGACTTAATGTAATATAAATAAATCTTACCACCACCAGGCATTCCTATTTCATCATCATCGATTGTACTTTGTGGTATAGACCAGTAAGAACGGTTGTATATTGTACCGCCATGTCTGAAGCCTGCAAATACAGATGCTGTTTTCTGTTGCAAATTATCATCTCCAGCGCAAGGAATAACTTTGTCTGTAACATGGGTCCATTTAACACTATAGCCCCATTTACTACCTTGTTGTAAGTAGTTAGTAACTTCCAATCCATAATAGCTTTGATATAATTTAGCGCTAAAGTCTAAATTTTCGGCTTCAAATATGTTGTCCTCATTGTATGAAGATTCACTTAAAATATCAGTTGCAGATTTGTTGCTTGGCAGGTAGTAATTGTATTTAGAAGTGTCATTGCCATAACTTACAGGAAGATAACAATCACTTATTTTGTAGGTATTTAAGCTAAGTTGATATGTATTTATGTAACCTAAATACTCAAACACTTTCTTTTTCTTGTCATCTTCTGTAACCTTTACCATTGGTATACCTATTATTCCTTGATTTGAATTTACAAATGACATTTCTTTGTTCTTAACGGATTCGGTATCGGTCATGCCACTTACCGCTAATGCAGTTGTAAGTCCAGCATAAGCGCCTGCACGACATTGAATGGTTTCATTGTTTTCTATTGCACCATTATAGTGTTCATGATAGTAATTATTATTGATAATTTCATAGTGGCCATCATATGGAGTATTCTCCGGCTTAGCACCATTTTCATAATTCCATGCAGGATTCAAATAGTTTATATAATCCGAAGTCAAATTTGTCAGCAAAGCCCTGACTGAACCACTGCTCTTTGTTACGCCATCAGAAATTCTATTTGTGTAACCAAACACACCACCTACAGCCAAAGGTATAAACACTTGCTTTGTACCAATACTTGTGATAAGTCGTCCCTTGTAATTTCCATTCGAGTGTTCTATTATTTCGGAATTCAATGTTCTTGTATCTTTAAGATTAAACATTTCACCACCTACTGCTGAACTTGTTGCAATAACATCGCCTTGACTATCATTAATAATAATATTAGGTCTTGTACCAAATTCTAATTCTGAATCATAATTATAACCAATCATTCCACCAACATATGCAATTCCCCTACCGCCAGAAATTGTACAGTAGACATTGTGAGAGATCACATATTCCATTGTTGAATGCTTTGTTGTACCTTCATAACCAAGTCTTCCAATAATACCACCAATAGAGTAAGTTTTTGCTGATTGACTTTTAGACACAAATGATGTTTCCTTTGGACCATAAATGCCATTAACTTTAATTTGAGGCACACAACCAAAAACTCCTCCAAAATTGATATTAAAATCATTGTATGATGCGTTTGATTGTATCTCGTTTGTATATGAAACTTTGATGTTGTCGAATTTAATGCTCGTCATTGATGAGTCTCCAGCAAAGTCACTCAAAAGCCCTATCAAACCTACATTTAAACTAGGTGAATAGGCACCTGTGGTTACAAAATTTACATCGGAAAGAACTTTTATATTTACAAACCAACTACTACAATTTTCCATCTCTCCAAACAATGCACCCATGTAAATGTCCGAATTATATGATATACTTTGAATATTTATAGTAGTTGGACTACTTAGTGAAAAGACAACTTTGTTATTTATAAACTGTCCATCTAAACTTCCTGCAATACCACCAAATCTTAGGGCTGCATAACGTAGCGGATCATTGTAATTACGTTGACCATAATCAGTTGTAGTAACCTTAATCTCGTTTGCAAGATTTTCTATAACTATGTTTCCATAAATACTTACTTTTCCACTAGAAACATAATCACAAACGCCTCCAATAGTTATGTTCTCAGTACATTTTGCACCAATAGGCTTGTCACTGTCGAATTTCAAGTTATAAATTTTTGGACTGAGGATGTATGCAGAATCATCGTTACCACATGTTAAAATTCCCGCAAAACTAGAACTTCCATCTTCCGGTGCGAAGACTTCAACAATTGTTTGTTGTTGATTTCCAATTTCAATATTTCTGAAAATTGAAGAATTATTTGAATTTAGTGCAAATGCAGATGCAGCGCTGCTTGTTGTGTTTATTGTTCCATTTACAGAGCAACTATCAAAAACTGAATTTATTGCAGTTTTAACAAAGCCGTAGTTATACATATTGCCTATTGAATTAACATTGAACCAATATGAATCTTTAACTTCTATGCCTATGGCATACATCGCATTTTTTATATTTCCGTTTGCTAGTGTTAAATTTTCAATTAATTTAATTCCAATAGTTCCATTTTCTATTGTGTATCCATTTAAATTTATAAATTTTTTGTACAAATATTCTTTGTTAAGCCCACCATCTTCAAATGTCATATCATTTCCAACATAAAAGTATTTATATTTATAATACATCTTAATTATTACATCAAATTTTGGATAATGCAAGCCTACTGGGCTCATTTTGCTTCCTGTAACACTTGAATCATTAATTTCAAGCCAAGTGTAAACAATTTGGTCTTTGGCAAATGCTTTTTGAATTGGCAAATGTTTTGTGCTTGCATTTCCATCTTCAAATGGAGTTGTATTTTTTGTCATAAAGTCTGAAAGTTTGCAATCATACAATTTGTCATCTTTTTGAAGAGAAACACCCTTGTCATACAATGCACCAGAAATTTTAGAAACTGAAATGCTTGTTACATAGAATGTGTATGTATAAGATATAGAGAGTGGATTCTCTTTCACCCTAGAATAATCCCAATTAAATGAAAATTGATCATCTGGTATTATTCCATGGAGTTTATCTTTTATGTATTTAGAACAATTTTTTTGGAAAACATCATAAATTGTCATTTTTACTATCGGTTGAATAGTATTTTTTACATAGTCTTCCTCATCTAAATTATAACCCAAATATATAAGTGGTGTAAATATCAGATTATAAGACTTTCTGTCCTCTATTGAAACGTTAAACGTTTTTGTATTTATTTGATCAGAATCTATCTCTCCACTTCCAACAATTGGACCGAAGTGATATTTGTCCCAACCTTCTGTTGTGCGGTTGTAAATTGAAACATTGCTGTATGAACTATTGATTTTTGGTTTATTTTCTGCCTTGCCAATAAGTCCACCAATTGAGAAATCAATTTGTTCGATGTCTTTCAATTTAGCATTTTCATTGTCTGTTACAGAAATTGTTCCAGAAGCAAAGCATTTTTCAATGCCAACATTTTTGTTGTAACCAACAAGACCACCAAGACTAACATTTGTGCTGTCTAAACTCCAGTCAATATCTCCACTTGCAAAACAATTTTTAATGTAACCGTTGTCAGATTGATTGTTTTCACTTGCATAACCAACCAAAATGCCAGCAGCAACTTTATTGCCAGGTTTGACTGATATCATACTTACAACAAGAGAAACTGGATTAGAATATACAAACTGTCTAGAAAGTATTGCATAGCAATTTTCAAGTTTGAGTTTTGAAGTTTTGCCAACAAGTAAACCAAGATATGATGCATACTTATATACGGTTTTAGTCTCAGGACGACCAAAACCAGGGCCATAATCCACCCAAACTGTCTCTTTTGCCGTAACAAAACTATTTAGTTTTCCAACAACTCCAACATTTGTTACAAAAACGCCTGCGCCTTCTTTGGTTGTAGAGAAAACGCCTTCAATTCCTACATTATCTACAACCTTAGGGTTTAAATCTATGCCATAAATTGAAACTTGTGAATTTGCTGTTATCGTTATATTGCCATTTTCATTTACAAGTGATTCAAATTTACCAACTTGCTCATTGCCATTAACAATTTCATAAATTAAACTTGCATCAATGTTGTTTCTGATTTCAACAAAGAAGTCATAACCGTTTTTGTTATCTTTACCTTTTTCAAATTCTGCATTCAAACTTGCAAGACGACCAATGTTGTTGACAACAAATGGTTGATTGCTTCTTTTTCCATTGCCCGTGTAACTGCCATTTGGGCTGTATGTTAATGACATTGGATATTCAAAATTGTAGGCTGTTGAAATAACGTATCGTGTTTGGTCAATGCCATTAAACAATGTGCTGTTATTTCCTTTTCCATCTTTTACGCTTGAAAGCTGACTGTATGTTTCTGCTGTAACACCACTTCTTACTTCTGAATTACCTGAATTTGAAGAAGATTCACTATCATAGTAACAATCTTCAGTTCGTCCCATGTAGTCTTTGCCAACAAATGCAAATGTGTTTGTATAGTGCTCAACTTTGCTTTTGTTTTCTACCACAACATCAAAAATTGAAGTTGCGCTGTAACTGTTTACAATTGTGCCACCAGAACCATCCATAGCAAAACCTGCGTTGCCACTTTGTGCAAGATTTTCAGATTTGTAGTCCATGTTTTTAATTAGTCCTGTTGCAAATGAATATGCAATTTGGCAACGGTTTTCATCTGCAAAACCAGAAGCATAAACATTTTTTTGGTTGTTTACATCAATTTCAACCATTGTTCCGCTTGAAAGGATAATGCCATTGTTTATACCAACAAAGCCAGAAACTTGAATGTTTTTGTCAGTTTCTTCGTCACCAAGTTTGATGTTTCCGCTTATAAATGTGTTAAACACAAAACCATCGTTTTCAGCAATTGGACTTCTGCCAGCAAAACCACTTGCCAATTTAAGTTCAACGCCAGAAATCATCGTATTTTTGGCAATTGTGATTGATTTTGAAATTGAAACCACATTGCTGCTGCCAACGCTGTTTGCAATGATGTTGCAATCAACACTGTTTTCACCAAGTTTATTTATAAGATTGTCAACACTGCCATCAACATAGTAGTATTTGCCTTTTTCAAGTGTGCTTACATTTTCAGAATTGATTGAGGTTGGGTTTACTTTGTTGATGTCACTTACTCTTCCTTCAAATGTGCCATTGATTTCGCCACAAATTGTAGAATATGCTTTTGGCCTTTGAACATTGTTGGTATTTTTTCTGTTTTGACCTGAAATGTTTTGATGATAAGTTATGGAATTGCTTCCGCCAATAACTGTTTCATACACATTTGGCCCAGAAACCTTTAATGTTGTTAAACAATAAATATTTGAACCACTTAGGTTGTTTGAATTTGCAAAACCATAAATTGCTGCTTCGCCATATTCTTTTGAAGTTATTGAACCAGTAAGCAACAAATTGCTTATGTTTGCAGTTTGTCCAGAACCATCATCAACTCTAAGGTTATATCCACCAGAAACTGTCAATCCGTTTGATGATATATTCGCCAAATTGATGTCTACATCGCCAATGGTGCTGTTAATTATAATTTTCGCATTTGATGTTGAATAGCCAACAATGCCGGCAACAAACATTCCACCTTGCTCTGAAACATTGTTTATTGAAATTGTGCCATTTGCTTTCCCGCCAGAAATTGTAACGTTTGTATCAAACTTTCCAAGAATGCCACCAATTGAACTCTCGGCAACAAATGTTCCTTTTTCAAGATTGATGTCAACCTTTGAAGTGTTGCAATTTTCAATTGTTTGGTCACCTGTCAATGCATAGCCACAAATTCCACCGAAGGCACTTATTTCAGCAAATTTTGTGTTGTCTTCAAGTGCAATTTGCATGTCGCTTATATTAAATTTATTTGCATTACAATTTTCTATTGAGCCAACTCCACCGCCAACATAAACTGGTGTTACAAATGTGCCTGACAATGAAATTGTGTTTATTTTTTCAACTGAAGTGTTTTCATCAATCAATTTGCTTGAGTTGATTTCACTGTTGTTTGACATGCTTGCAATACCACCAATGACTCCACCAATTTGGTTGTAACCAATTGTTTTGCCATTTTCATCTTTAATGGCAGCAAATGGCTTGCCAACAACTTTAATTTTTACACCACTAACGTTGATGTCTTTAATTTCACCTTTTTTGCTTGAAACTTTCTTTGTGGTTGATTGTGGAATGTCAATATTTCCAATTGCACCACCAACACTTGTTTGAAGTGTGTTTTCAAGGCTCAAATTTATGCCTTTTGCTTCAAATGCAGAGATTGATGATGTTGTGTCTATTTGTCCAACTGCACCACCAACATTAAATGTTGTGTTGCTTGGAATATTGCTTAAGTTAAACACATTGTCATCATCTGAAACATAAGAAATTGCTTTGTTTTCTGGTTTATAATCAACATAACTTATGCCAGAACTTGTGATGCTAGATTTTCCAGAAACATTTCCAGCAATTCCACCAACATTGATTGATGAAACTGAATTGTTAGTTGCCATTGCAATGTTTGAAATTGAAGAGTTAACTTCTGTTTTTGTTGTGCCATTAACCACATTGTTTACAAAGTAAACTTGGCATGCACTTATTTTTGAAGTTGAATTTACATTTGCTGCAAGTGTACCAACATTGTAAGCATTTTTACTTTCGCTTCCAAATTTAATGCCTTTTGTAATTGAAGGGTCACTTAAGTTGTCTTTACCAAAACCTTTGTTCCAACTTTCTTTCCATTTGTCCTTATCTTCTTGCCAACCACTTTGGTTCGTAAGTTTTGATGGGTCGATTCTAGTTCCAAACACAAAATTGATGTTTGAAAGTTCTGCCCTATCAAAGTTGGTGAAGAAACCAACTGAAGAATCTGTTGACTTGATGTTGATGTTGTAAATTGCATAGCGTGATCCGCTTGCAATGCCAGACAGATCATCACTAACACGGCTTGCGCCAATAATTGTGCCAACAAACTCACGTGGTTCCCATAAGTCTGAAAGATAGATATCTGCAACAAGCATATATTTCAAACCAGATTGAACATTTCTGAGTTGTTCTTCTGTTTTGATGAGTATGTATTCAGATGTATCTCTTGCCGCAAATTTTGGATATACCGGATTTGCAAATTCCCAATACAACACATTCCAGCCAAAATATATGCCATCAATTGTGTTTTTGAATGAATGATATGTGCTTGATTTGACTTGACCTGTACTTGCGCCTTGTTCAACAACAACAAACCTGCCAACATCCAGACCTCTGTAAAGCAAATATACATTGTTTGGTGCAATATAATATTGTTCTTGGTCAATATCAACATAATTTAAGTTTGTGTTGATGTTCAATTCTTTGGATGTGAAAATGCCATCCTTGTAACCAGCATAAACATCGTATTTGTGATTGTCTTCCGCTGTAAAATTATATTTATTTGTTTCTGAGATATATTGTTTGTTAAATTTATCGCTGTTAACGTTAACTTTGGCAATGTGGTCAATTTGCAAACCATTTGCACTTGTTGCGCTTGAAACTGAAATTTGATTGTCGTTGTAAACATAATTTACAAACATAGGCGCTTTTACAAAACTAACTTCAACAAAGTCTTTGTTGTCTGATGTGCCATTTGCAATTGTCATTTCACCAACAAATGCACCAAGTGTTGCATCGTGTTTAATAGTCTTGGTTGTTCCATTTGACAAAGTAATTTTCTCAGTAAATCCTGTTGCAAGGTCTGCAAAAGTAATTCTGCTTATTCTGTCATTTCCATCTTGCTTATAGCCACTTTGAACATTGTATGCTTGTGGTTTGTGGAAACCATTTAAGCCATAGGTATTGTCAAGGTTAATAAATTTTCCAGAACCATCTATATCGGCATAGTGTAATGTTTCGCCTGTTTCGGTTGTTCTGTTAAATGTATCTGGAATGTAATATGCTTCAAACTTTCCAAACAAGCCGCCTGCGTGATTTGTTGAAATGGAATCTGCTGTTTGATTTCCCTTCTCGTCGGTTTTAATATTGCTCAAAGTTCCATTTGCACCGGCAAACACATTGCCAGTTGAGTAAACTTCTCTTAATATTGTTGGACGATAATCTTTGAAGTCTGCTTTACTTTGTGCATTGTTTGGAAGTTTGCCGTTGTTTGTTGCAAGACCAATAAGTCCACCGGCATAACTTGCATTGTGATGATATACATTTGTTTTTGAATATGAAGTTGTTATGTAACCACCATAGTTAACACCAACAAGTCCACCAATATAAACTGGATTTGTATCAGCATTTTCAAACAAATTGTTGCCTGTGTTGTTGTTTGTTGCGTTGTCAAAGGCATTTACATTGGTGTAATTAACTTCAACTTTGCACAAGTTGACAACACCATAGTTTTCGCCAATAAGTCCACCAGCAACATAATAGCCTTTTAAACGTTGACTATCATTTGTTGAAATCTCAAATTGAGAATTTGAGATGTAAGCATCTGCGCCTAAATATCCACAAATACCACCAACAATTTCGGCTGTTATTGTAATGTCGCCCTTAACGGTCATCATGTCTGCATTTGAGTTTCTGTGTGAAATGTTTGTGTAGAGTTCATTTTCTGCAATTGGAGATTTAATATTAATAACACCAGCAATGCCACCAGCATAACTTGTTGCACTGTTTGCTTTATCTAGTCCAGTTTTTTCAGTGTCTAATAAAGTGTTTTTAAAATGTTTAACTTCTGCAAATTTTGTTTGATATTCATCATTTTCAAAACTTACATAAGCACTTGTAACATTTGCATTTGAAGAAACATTGTAAAGTGTGCTGTTTCCCAAAATTGCACCAGCAACGCCACCTGTAATGTTTTTGCCAAGAACTGTAAGATTTTGTGTGTTAATTTCAACATCTTTAAGTGCTGTGTCAACAATCACACCTGCCAAAATTCCGGTGAATGTGCTTGTTGATTTTGAAATTTCATCAACATTAAACCTTATGTTTCTTATGTGTGACAAATTGTCTTCGTTGGTGCTTTGACTGGTTTCGCCGATATAAGTTCCAATTTGTTTGAACAAACCATATGAACTGCTAGCAATAAGTTCGCTCTTTTCAGTGGCATCAACGGCACTTGATGAACTGCTTGTTGAACTTCCAACAATTCTTATGCCAGAAATTTCCATTCCATTGCCATCTAAATCACCGGCAAAGATTTTTGATTGCAATTTGTTGATTGATGTTGCATCGGTGAGTGTTGACATATCAATGTTGTTGATAAGTCTAAACGACTTGTTATTTATCAAAGTTTGGCCATTAAATTTATCAATAAACTGATCTGCTGTTGCAATTAAATATGGACATCTTGCCACGCCTTCTTCAATGCCTGTTTCAGGAGCATCGGTAACATAAACATAGTTTCCATTTTCAGTTTCCGTAGGAGATTTTTTAATCTTACGAGCAAAATTTTTAGAAATTTCACTATTGAATTTGTTTGCAACAAGATAAATTACATTTGATTTTGCATCATCTCTGCCCCAAGTTGAGTAATCAGAAGTGCCATAATCAAAACCAACATAATTTTCTGCCGCTATGGCATCTTCAAAAGAAATTCTTGTTGCTGGGTCTGCAAATGCTTTGTCTGATTCGTTAAATGACCTGTCATTTATATAGTAACAGAATTTGATTTGACAAGTGTCATCATTTTGAACTTCGCCAAGTTCATTTGTTCCAACAAAAGGTGTGTTGGCTGTGCTACTTTGAATTGTTCCATCATAGTAACTAAGTGTGTAACTGCTTAAAATTGTTGCATTTCCTGTGTTACTGAAAACAAATCCACTTGTTCTAGATTGTGTGTCCATTGGCATGTTGGTGTAAGAATCTTTTATTGCACCAGAATTGCTGTAAACAAAACCTGCAATATTCCCATTTGAGTGAATACGTGCAAATGTACCACTTACACCTGATTTAATCTTATTAATTCTATCGTCACCTTCGCCAACAGTTTGGAAGAGGTCGTTAATGGTAATTTCGTGATCTTTTCCAGCTAAACTTGGAATATATTGACCTTCTACACTACTATAGTAAATATTTCCAGAATTTGTAGCAACAAAACCTGCTGTTCTTGAACCCAAGTTTTGACTTGTTTGATTGCTTACTCCAACAAACAAAACTTGGCAGTTAGAAATGAGGTTTGAGTTTTGAGAAACAAAACCAGAAACATTTCCTTTTGCACTTATTGTTGCATTTTTATATGGGTTTATAATTGAACCATCTGATGATATGCCATCACTTGCTGTAACAGTGCTGTAAGTAATCATTCCGTTGTTGTCACCAACAAATCCTGCAACATTTACACTAACATTATCATTTGTTTCAAATGTGATGTTTCCATTGTTTGATTCAGTTGCATCGATTGAAGATGACTTGAATGTTACAATACAATTTGTGATAATTCCGTTGTTTGTACCAGCAATTCCACCAAAATTTAAAGTCGTTGCACCAGTACCAGTCAAATTAACTATTCCTGCATTTTCATAAACAACATATACGTTTTTAATAATTGTGTTGCTTGCAATTGTAGAAAATAGTCCCAAATTTTCGGTTGTGTCACCAGAGAAATTGAAAATTTGACCACCATTTGAACCAATTGTTATGTTTTTGCAGTTTCCATCAAAACTCTTAACATTAATTTCAAAAGGTGTATAAGCACTTGTTGTTGCACTTGTAGTTTCTGTGTTTAAGCTTTCTTTTGCTCCGAATTCCAAATTTTTCATCAAAATGTAGTCTTTGTCTTCTTCCATAGACAAAAATTCATTGATTGTATAAATTGGATATGGGTTGTCAATTGATGTTGTTTGATTTATTTCAAGTGTTATATTTGAATCAATCAAATTTGCATTTTCAGTTGCTTCATCGTTCGTATCAGCAAATTCCATTTTGAGATTTGCCTCAGAATCAGCAAGATTAATAGAATAATAATATGCAAATTTAATTTTGAATTGAAGGTTTTCAGAAAGTTTTGCCTCTCTTGTTGCATAAAGCATAAATGTGTTAGTTTTTGTGCCAGTTTCTGCGTCGGTTTTTTCATCAGTCAAAATTTCATACTTTGGATCGCCATCATTATATTTGCCACCATTATGCCAGTTTGTTGCATTTTCAGTTCCACCTTTTCGTGAAACAGCAAACCAATATTTAGCATTTTCATTGCTTTCACGACTTGTGCTGATTAAAGTTTGGTCTGCTTCAATCTTTGAAATTATTTCATTAACACTGCCGTTATCATCATCTTCACCTGTTTTTGATGCATGAATTGTTGAAAATTTTGCATACATTCTTGTTGCCGTTGCAACATTTACAGATAATATTTTTGATTGATTTGCAGTTGAAACGTTTACATCTGTCAAGATGTAATCAACAACATAAAATTCAATGCTTTCACTTGAATAGGTTTCTTCAATTCCGTTGATTGTCTTTTTGGCTTTTGCATTAATTACAATTCGAGTGCCAGCACGTGTCGAAGGGAAAATCATAAGACTGTTGCCATCAAATTCGCACAAAGTGTCTGCTTTTAATGACTCGCTTTGTTTAACATTGTTTTCATCAATATAATCTCTGTATGCATAATATTGATATGTTAGGTCTGAAATTGCATAGTTTTTAAGTTCTGTGATTATTTTTTGAGTTGTTCCCCTTGCAATGATGTAGAATTCTTTGGTCTCCAATTCTTGTGCTACATTCATTGTTTTAACAAAGGCCTTGTGAGTGTCTTCTTCTGCAACTCTAATTGAAACATCTGGTTTTGGAGAAATGATTAAGTCAATGCTCTTGTCAATAACTTTCTTTTTAATGGTTTGACCGTTTTCTTCAACATAGTTAAAGCAAGAAACTGTAACCGTGAATATTTGTTCATTTGGAACACGAGTGCTGATTAAAGTTTTTACATAAAGTGTTCCATTAAATTTTGAATTTGCAATGCCTATTTCTTGATTTGTGTAAGATTGTTTTGTCAAAACAATTCCATTTTCAACAATAACTGGGTTTGGTTTTATTTCCATATACCTTGCTGTTGCTTCACTTTCTGATTCAAAGAAGATGACTTGAATAAATGAAATTGCATCACCATTTGAATTTTTACTGCTTGTGATTGTAAGTTCATCAAACAATGAATATTCTGGGTATAAGTCAATGGTCAAAAGACCAACTTGTCCAGGGGTGAGCGTGTTGCTTGGGAATTCTGTTGGAGTGTAAGCATTGTATGTTTTGCCATTGCTATCTGCCTTAATTGAATTTTGTCCACTTGGGAAGTGGTTAAGGTCAATTTTAAGCAATGATTGTGGCTTTGCAGAAATTTCTACAACTGCGTCTAAATTTGCATTGCTTTCTGGAACAAATCTCAAAGAAGTTGCAAGAGCTTTTGCAAATTCTTTGCTGTCAGTAAGTGACAAATATTCGTCCAAAAATTGCAATTCAAAACCAAATACATACTGTTTTGTTTCTGGATAGTAATCTTCACTAGTAACTGTAAGTTTAAGTTTGTAATCATTATTTTGAGAAATGTTTTTTGAAACAACACTAGAGTGATCATTTTGAACAATTTGAATATAGTTAACTTTGTCTTCACTATTCTCATACACAAAAAGTTTGTCGTTAGACATATCTGTTGTGATTGTAACTTGCAAAGAAATTATGTTCATAAGGGTCATATCAATTTGCGCACGATTTACGCTAATTTCTGAAGCGCCTTCATAAATATCAATTGCAAGTGAAGCACCTGTGCTGTTTATCTTTACATGTTCGCTTTGATTTTGACCAGCAAGGTCAACATAGTCTATTTTTGCATAAACATCAATATTAACTGATGTTTTAAGTGCACTCTTTGAGTTTATGATTGCTGGATTGTTTGCATAAACAATTCCATTTTGAATTGTTTCAAATTGAGAAAACTCAAAATAGTCGGTATAAGATGTGGTTTCTGTTTCAAGGCCCGAAACATCAACACCCAAAAGGTAGTTGTTTGCTTGAATTAAATTGTCATTTGCGTCTAAGAACATTCCGGTAAACGTGCCACTCTTTCCCTTTTTAAGAGAAAGTGCTGACCTGCTGAGTTGAACCTTGTCAATTGGTTTTACAAATGCAATTTGAATTTTGCACTCAACATCCGCATTTGAATACAATTTAAATGTCAATGTGATGATATCTTCTGATGTTGACATGATTGATGACAAATCAGAAAGCACACTTAGGTCGCAATTTTTAAGAACACCATCTTTACTTGAAAGAATAATCATTCTTGAAGCATCAGAAATGTTTGTTTTGATGTTTAAAACATCACTCAATCTATACTCTGTACCTGTTCGCAAAACAATAATGGTGTCATTTATTTTTTGAACATTGTCCTTTGGAGTTACATATATTTCAGATGCTTGTTTTTTATCCAAAACATATTTCCCAAACAAAAGTGTTGGATAACCATCGTTATAGTTGTATCTTGATGTTTCATTTGTCAAGTACCATTGTTTTTCTGCGTCAAGTTGCATGCTGATTGACCAACCAGCATTTTCATATGTTGAGAGTGTTTTAAGTTCATCACTTGTCTTTTCTGAACTATCCGTAGATGTTGAAACAAGTCTGAAACTATTTGTTTGTGCAAACAATGAGTTTTCATCTTTTCCAACAAAAGGTGTATCAATCATTGTTGTGTAGAAGTTTGAAACATTTGTTGTTGCCAAAATTTCGCCAGCAAATGAACCACTTGTTTCTGCAACTAATTTATTTACAACAGTTGCTCTTGCAAAAGAATCTGAAACTTTAACTTCGCCTTCTGCTGTTTGCCCAATCAAGCCACCAACAATTTTACCATCTACGCCAACATTTGCATAGCAATTTGAAATGTCAGTTTTTTCTGCTTTTCCAACAAGTCCGCCAGCAATGTTTTGACTTGAAACATATGATTTTGTATTGTAACTCTTTACATAACTGTTTTTGATGATTGTTGAATAAGCATATACCACTTCGCCTTCATCATTTTTGTAAATGTTGCCTTTTGCCAAGCCAACAAGTCCACCAACATTGTCATTTCCAACAATGCCAGCATAATGAGTTGTATCTAGTGGGTCTTGATAAAGTTCAACAATTGAAGAGTTAATTTTTGTATAACTTGTCATTGAACCAGTGTAGATCTCAACACCAACCAAACCACCAACATTGTTGTTTGCGTGAATGTCGCCATAACTTAAAGAATTGCAAATGTAGCCTTCGTTATAACCAACCATACCACCAACATTGCTTATTGTTTTAGCATCAATTTTAACACTTACTGCAATGCCATTGCCATACCCAAGACCTGTGTTGTCACTACCAATTGTTTTAATATTTTTTGCAACAAAACCACCAATGTATGAATTTTCAGCAGTTAAGTTGTTTACAGAAATGCTTCCAATAGCATCAAAATTTATTAAGTATGAATTTGAATATTGATAATTGTTGTGTCCGCCATAAATGTAGCCATTGTTTGTACCAATCAATCCGGCAACTTCAAGATTTTTTAAGTTTGTTACAGTATCTGCTGCAATTGTAATGTTGCCTGTCATTGAACAATTCATAACAAAAGAAGTATTTTCGATAACAAGACCTGCGAAATAGATGTTTGCATCGGCATATGTGTTTGTAACTTTTGCGTTGCCAAGAGAAACTTTGACATTTCTTATCATTGCGTTGTTTTGTTTTGCAAGAACTGCAAATTCAAAAGTTTCACTTGCGTTTGCCAAATTTACATTTGCTGATATATTCAAGTTTTCAATAGTAGCTTGGTCGCAATATTTATCCGAACCAGTTGGTGTTGTGATTGCATCAAACAAATAGTTCTTTGCACCTTCAAAACTCAAGTTTTGCAAGTAGTGACCATTACCATTTAAAACGCCACCAAAGATTCCCATGCAAGAAATTGGATTTGTTAAAAGAATGTTATCTGTCAAAGCATAGAAATAATTTAAACCATTTTTAATTTCAACAAAGTCTGCTTCACTACTAATTAAAAATGCAGTATCTTCTGTTTTCCCGTCTGCGACAATAACAGTAATTTCTTTATATGAGTCAATTTCACCAAGCCAGTTTTGTCTGTCTTCAGCAAACACTTTGATTGTTGTTTTCCCTGCTGAAAGTGGATATACATTGCCAAGTTTATCAACATAAATCAAATCGCTGTCATAATCGGTGTATTTAATTGTTTTGTTTGTTGCGTTTTCCGGAAGAACAGTTGTTACAATTGTTTTTGGCACAACGCCATTTGCATCAAATGCACCTTCATTAATAGAAAGGCCTTTTCTGCTGTCAAAATACATTGTTTTGTTGTTTGTTTGACCTTTGATGTTAACTGCAATGTCAGTAACTTTTTGCGGTTTTACAATTGTGATAATGCAATTATGACTTATAGTTGTGCCATAAAGTGTAACAAACACTTTTACTGTTGCAATCATTGTTGATTGTTCAACATCTCCACGTGATGCAACAATTTCACAACTTCTGCCATCTGCTGATGGATTTAACAAAAGGAAATTACCTGCGCCAGTTGATGTCACCCAACTAATTTGGTCAGCTTCAACATAGGCACTTCTTGGGAAAATGCTTAAATCAAGTTTTGTGATGTGCTCTTTGTTTTGATATTGAGTGTAGTTTGTGTCTTCTTTCCAAATGAGTGTTGCCGTTTTTTGTGAAAGGCTGATTGATGAAATTGGAATGTAAACCACAACATCAAACGTCAAAGTTAATTCCACAACTGCAACTGTTCCGTTGTCTTGGGTTTTTAATGTTTTAATTGTTACATTAACTGTTGCAGTTCCAACATTTTTTGAAACTATGTAACCACTTGAAGAAACAGAAATGACGTCTAAATCATCTGGGTTTTGTGCAGTGCAATTTAAGTCATAAATTGTTCCGTCATCTGGATTTGTTGCAAATTTAACTGCTGTGCCAGTTCCAAGTGACATTACAAATTTTGAAAGTGAGCCATAAGAGTATTCTACTTGTTCAATATTCTTGTTTTCCAATGGGCTGTCAACTGATGCAAATACATCATCAACAGGTTTGAAAACATAAATTGAGAAATCTTTTGTTTCTGTGCCATTTGGCAAAACAAGTTTTGCACTTAATATTCCAGATTTTGTGCCAGTTATTGTTATCAATGGGTTTTCGCCTTCTGCAACAACAGCACTGATAAGTTTGTTGTCTGAATTTTCAACAACCACAATTCCCTTTGTTGATGCGTTTTCATTGTCAGCCTCGTAGTTTATAGAAACACTCTTGCCTTCTTCAACAAAAATTGTGTTTGTTCTAATTGCGCTGTCTGAATCTGGAAATTTAACATCAAGAGTTTCAGCACCAATCAATGTTGTAAGTGTAACTGTAATTGCTGTTTCATCTTCGTGACCAATGCTTGCATAGGCAACAAATCTAAGCAATGTTTTTGCATTTGCATTAAGACCTTTAACATAAATCACTGAACCACTGTCCATAATGTCAAAATCATCATTGTAGTTTTCGCCATCAACAATCATTGGTTTAAGTTCAGTTCTATCCTCTTTAAAAATTTTTACATTTTCTTCTTGCGCCTTATCAAGTTGCAAAACATAGCGCTTGTCATCAATAAATTCTGAACCAACAGTGGTAGCAAATTTTGTGCCAAGTGCATTGTTGTATTTTGAATAAATTTCAAGTTCGTAGTTTTCATTGTTTCCATTAACTGAAATTGAACTTGGAAGTTCATCGCACACAACAGGCAAAGTTATTTCTTGAACAATGGCATCGTAACCTTGAACCTTTATTGTTACTTTCAAAAGGCAACTACCCTTGTCAACTGCTCTAATAATAACATCATTGCCATTGCCAATTTTTTCTGTTGTTGCACAACTTGTGTCATTTAAAGTCGTGTCACTTGTTGCAACAAGAGAAAAGTTTGTTATGTAATTTTCGTCGCTATTGTTTGTAATGTATGCTCTAAGCATAATTGAACTTTCATTTACTCTATTTGTTGAAAGGTTGATTGCTGTAACAACATCACCATTTGCATCTTTAATTACAACATCTTCTTTTTCAACTGCTCTAATAATCTTTACAGTGATTGTTTGTGCTTCCAAACTTGAGTTGTCCAAGTTTGTTGCCAAAATGTCAACGCTCTTTGCGGTGGCGTCTTTATCAACCACAAGCAAACCACTCTCAGAAATAGAAACGCCTTGCAATTGATTTGCAAGTGTAAATTTGATATGTTTTTGTGTTGTTCCTGATGGAGCAAACACAAGTGCATCGCTAGCATTTATTGTCATGCTGTTTCCAGCAACAATCAAAGGTTTGTAGTTAGAGTTGGCTTTCATAGAGTTTGCTTTTATCACACAAGAGATTTTTACAGATGTTGATTTGCCACCTTCTTTTGTGAGAGCAACCAAAGTTGTTTCACCACCATTGCTATTGTCTGGCGCTTTCAAAGTTACGGTTGTTTTGTTGCCTTCTTTTGCAGTGTCAACAATTTCAACAATCCTATCTTCTTCGTGAGATTCAAAACTAAAAACAAGGTCTGTGCTAATTTTATCGCCAGCCCCATTAACCGTGAAAGTTATTTTTCCAGTGTTTGCTTCTTCTTCGCCAACATACAAGGTCAAGCCTTGTTGCGCATCTGAAGTAACACTCATATTTTTGTATTTGTCGCCACAGCCGGCAAGGAATCCACCAGCCATAACAAACAATACCAAAACCAATAATGAAAATCTTCTAACTCTGTTCATAACAAACCTCACTCTATCTTGTGCAGATTTTATATATTTATATATAAAAAGCAATTTATTATAGTTAAATTATATTTTTTATGGCGCATATTGTCAAGCTTATTTATATAAGATTTAACATTTATGTTAAAAATAGCAAAAAAACTTTTGTTTAAAAAAACTTGTTAATTGAAAAAAATATGATATAATTGAAATTATGAAAATGCAACAGATTTTAGGCAAGGTTAGAAAAGCCTGCGAATTGTATGATTTAATTGAAGAAAATGACAAAATCGCCGTTGGAGTTTCTGGTGGAAAAGACAGCTTAACACTTTTAACAACATTGGCACTTATGCGAAGATTTTATCCAAAAAAATATCAAGTTGTGGCAATATCGGTTGACCTTTTTGGTGGTGCAACAGACTACTCGAAAATTGCAAACTACTGCAACCAACTTGGCGTTGAATTTGTTGTTATTCCAAGCGACATAAAAAAGATTGTTTTCGACATAAGAAAAGAGCAAAACCCTTGCAGTTTGTGTGCAAATTTAAGACGTGGAATTTTAAACAACACGGCAAAACAGATGGGTTGCAACAAGGTTGCTCTTGGGCATCATTCCGATGACCTTGTTGAAACACTTTTACTTTCAATGTTTTATGAAAGCAGGTTCAACACATTTTTGCCTAAAACCCATTTAACAAATCAAGACTTAATCGTAATAAGGCCATTGATTTTGCTAGATGAAAAAGACATTGTAAACATAAGCAAAGATATGCCAATACTAAAAAACAACTGTCCTGCCGACCATCACACGCAAAGGCAATATATAAAAGAATTGATACATAATCTCAACAAAGACATATTCCAAGTTAAGCAACACATATTAAGTGCAATTATGCACCCAGAACGAACGAACTTGTTCCCTGATATTTCAGAAAAATTGGACAAAAATAGCAAAAAAAATAATTGATACAAAGTATCAAAAAAATGAGTTTAACACTCATTTTTTTGTTTTAATATTTCATATTTTAGTTTTGTTGCCCTGCCACCTCTTTCGCTCTTTTCTTCAAAATTTTTATCCAAAATTTTTTTAATTTCACAATACATTGAGAAGTCTATTTCAGGAAGTCTGTAACAAAGGTCATAATGCACTGTGCTTTTTGCCATTCCAAAACGCTTTGCAAGGCATCTTATTGTTGTTGGTTCGTCAAGCATGCTGTATGCAAGTTGTTTTGTTCTTAAAAAAATATTTTTCATATATTTACCACCTTGAAATAAATATATGAAACAATCTGCCACAAAATGACATAATGCGACAAAATTATGCACTAAAAACAAAAACAGGGCTTTCGCCCTGCCGTATATTTATTTTGTATGTTCGTCAATGTATTTGACAATGTCGCCAACTGTTTGCAACTTTACAGCAACTTCATCAGGAAGTGAAATGCCGTATTCATCTTCAAGAGCCATTAACATTTCAACAACGTCCAAACTATCAGCGCCCAAGTCTTCAACTATTTTTGTGTCCATGGTAACTTTGTCTGGTGACTTGCCCAATTGTTCACAAATAAGTTGTTTAACCCTTTCGTAACACATAGTAATCCTCCAAATAATATATGCTTTATTATATAACATTTTTCACTAAATGTAAAGCATTTTTACAATATTTTTAAGTGGCTAAACCCCTACATTTTACTAACAATTTTAGCATTTATAAAAAATGAGAAGGATTTTATTTTCCTTCTCACCGGCTTTTTTACTTTTCTGTTGATGCGTTTAAATAATTTGATGGGTCAACAACATTGCCATCTTTCCAAACTTCAAAATGAACTTGTCCATCATCAATTGTTTCACTTGTTGCAGTGTTGCTTGCCTTGCCAATGACATCGCCCTTTTTAACAACATCGCCAACTTTTACACTAACATCTTTATCCAAACTGCCGTAGCGTGATTTCAAGCCATTGCCGTGGTCAATTTCAATAACAGTTCCATCCAAAAGATTGGTTGAGATGCTTGAAATTTTTCCATCGTAGCAAGCCAAAACATTTGTGCCAACTGTTGCTGAATAGTCAATGCCTTTGTGAGTTTCCCAAAGTTTTAGTGTGCTGTTGTATTGAAGTTCTGTGTCGCTGTAACCCTTTAATACAGTTGCGTTAAGCACAGGACAATCAAAAGAAATCACCCCTCCGCTTGTAGGTTCTGTGCCACCATTGTTTTTGTCAGCATGTAAACTGGTCAAAACAATTGCAACGCTAAGTACAATCAAAAGCACCCCAAGTGAAATGTAATAACCATATTTTTTTAAGAAATACTTAAAATTTTTTGCATTTGTTGTTTTAACTTCGTTTTCCATAATTCCTCCTCGTTAAACTGATTATTGCCGCATTTTTGCGATTAATACAACAATTTTAAAAATCTCCAAAAATTATTGGATAGCCAATTGTAACAGCATCATTTCTAATTGCAACTTGAATGTTTGATTTTTGGCCATCAAGCATAATGTAACGATTTAGTGTTTCATCATAGGCATAAACAATGTTGGTTTCATCAACAATCTCTGACCTTAATGTTTTGTTTTTTAAATAATTCAAAATTTTTTGCATTTGCTCTTTTGATGGATTTTTTACAACAACACTTTCTCCAAGCACATCACTCAAGCAATTTCTAACGCTATTAACATAATTTGCCTCACATCTTACAATTGATGTATTTCCATTTTTAATAACTTTTGCATTTGAAATTGTGTTTGCCACTTCATTTGCATAAAAAGTGTAGGTGTAATTGTTTCCATCAATTAAGCCATTCAGTTTTGGTTTTTGAAGTGGCAAACAAATGATGCTGAACACAACCAAACAAAAAATGCTAAAAATTAAGCCATTCCTTTTCATAAAAAAATTATTGCCCAATTTAAAAAAATTAGACAATAACTTTAAATAAAACCATATGCAGAAAACTTTCATTAAGGCAAAATTTAAATGTTAAATGCAAACTTGTAGACTATTATTGCATCTAGTTACATCTACTTAGCACAGCCTTAAAAATCTCTTTTGTCAATTCGTTGTTAATTTTGCTAACAAAACTATATTTCAAAATTAAGCAAACCATTTTGATACATCAATCCCAAAAATCCATTTTCTTCAAACACATCTGGTTCAAAACTTAAATAGTTTTTAAATTGCTTGTCCATACAATAGTTAAACAAGTTGTAGAGATAATCAATGTTAAAATCGGAAATAACATTTTTTGCAAGGTCAATTTCTTTTTGATCATCAAGCACAAGAGAAACAAGTTTTTTTCTAAATTCGTTTAGCAAAAAGTTTACTTTGCTTTCTGGCAAAGTCTTTTGCGAAAAATTGCCAATAGTTTTCATTCGTGTCAAATATTTTTGGTGAACTTCATAGTTGATTGTTCCCTTTAAGTCGGTTGTAAAATTTTTGAAAAAATTACATTCCAAACTTGAGACAATCATTCTAAAAATGTATTTAATTTCAATTGATTTATTATACTCGTTTTCATTATTTTTTAAAAACAAATAACAAAGTTTATCTAAAACAGAAAATTGTGTTTTTGATTTTTTGATGCACAATTCAACCATCAACACTGATGCTTGGTTAAAAAACTCGTCAATATTTTTTCTGTTGCAACAATACATTTCTATTATTTTTGACTTTAAGTTTAATAAATCACTTACAACATCATAATCGATGCTGGCGCCAAAAAACAAATTTGAAATTTTATTCTCCAAAATTTCAAACCAACAATTGCTGGCTTCTAACACAAATTTTGAGATGAATTCTCGTTCGTTTATTACTTGCGCACTATCAAGAACAATTCCCATTGGAAAGTTGCATTCAACAATATTCTCATTTCGAAAAGCGAACTTGTTAAAATTAGAGCAACTGTTCATTTTGGTCAAAATACAAATGTATGGAATTGCGTTTTTCTTTGCAATAATTTTAACTTCATTTAAACAATATGTATTTATACAAACAATGCAATCAAACTCGCTTGTGTCAATTGCCATTAAATTTCTCGCAACAACAAACTTGCACCTGATGTTGTCTTGCATCAAACCTATTGCACCACTATATTCATATTTTTCATCAACAATCAAAACGCTTTGATACAAAAAACGTTGTTCAAGTTCTCTTTTAAGTTCATTTAAGATATCATTTGAAGCATAAGCAAATTCTATGCTTTCATTAATTTTCCTTTCTGCCATACTTAAATTTTAGCATACTTTGAAAGTCACATTTTGACATACTTTGCCGAAAGAGTAAAAATTTAAACGAAACAAAAAAAGAAATCTTATTGAGATTTCTTTTTATTATGCTTTTTTGCCTTTTTAATGTTTTTTTGTTCTTTCTTTTCTTGTTTAATATATATTTTTGCACGTTTTTTTCGTTTTTTAGAAATATCTTTTTTTCTAACTTCTGTCAAAACATTTTCTGCAGGTAAAATTTTTTCTTCCATTTCTTCTTCGCTTACAAGTTCGCTGTTTTTAATGATGTCTTCACTCTCTTTAACTTCATAATCATTTGAAGGAACAAGCGCTTGGCTTGGAATTTTGTCTTCTTCTTGAACCTGAATTGTTTCAATTGTTTGAATGTTTTGTTTAAGCATTTGTCTAAATGAGTGATTTTTTGTGTTTTGATAGTACATATCACTGCCAGATGCTTTAAGCTTTTCTGCTCTTTTGTTGCCAATGATGAAATCGTAAAGCAAAACAATAAAGCCACGCAAAAGATTTGAGTAGTAGGTTGCAATACGCCAGAACAAAACTGGCCAAAAGATTTTGTCGCCAAATGCAGAGCCAAACACAATTGCAAACAAGCCTTCTGCACCACCAGCACCACCCGGTGTTGGAACAAGCAACAATGACATATTGCAAATCATTGATTGAATGAATACTTCATACCACAAAAGTTCGCCTGCTGGCATAAAGGCTTTGTAGATGAAATATGGCAAAAGCGTTTGCAAGAAATAGGTTGCAATTGCAAGCAAAAACTGCAAAATCATAACGAAAAAGTTTTTCATTAGATTTTTAAAAGTTTTTTGATAGTTAATTACAAATTTGAGCACATTTCTAAATGACTTTTTGTAGTCTTTTACAATATACATTTTTGATAGCAATTTAAGTCCACCAATAACAATTCGTGGTGCAATTTTTTTGCTGAGTGAAAGCATTACCGTTGCAAGCAAGATGACTGCGCTAATTGTCATTGAAATCCAAGCCATAAGCATTACAACTGGATTTGACTGACCAACATTGTTAACTTGGCTATAAATCAACACAACAATGTTTGCAATGGTCGTTACAATTTGCCAAACAATGTACTCCATAAGTGGAACACTTGTTGCTTTGTCACCTTGAACGCCACGTTTGTTCATATAGTAAATTTGAAATGGCTCACCACCTGTGCTGAGTGGTGTAACTGCATCATAATATCTGCCAAGCGCCATAACCTTGTATGACAAAAATGGCCTTGATTTTTTTGTTGTTGCGTAGATAATTGAATAGTGTTTAAGTGAGTCAAGCAGTGCCGTGCCACAAACCATAACAATAACAACTGCAATGTATTTCCATTCTATGTTTGGAATTAAAACTGAATGAGCGTCTTCCTTAACAAGTGAATAGGTCAAAATGGCAGCGAGAACAAGAATGTTAATGCCAAATGTAACCCAAGAAAGAATTTTGTTTTTCTTTTTCTTTTTGGCTTGCTTATCTTCTTCTGTCAATTTGTCTTTTTCATCAATCTGCTCTGCAATTGCCTTCAAATTTTCTTCTGTTTCTGGTTTTGTGTTTTGTATATCTTTAACTTCCAAAATATTTTCAGAAGCTTTTTCTTTTTTGCAAGCAAAAAAATTGCACTCCCCCTCTCTTTTTGGAGATGGTTTAACTTCGGAATGCTTTTTAATAATATGGTTATTGTAGTTTTCTAAATTTAACTTCATATTATCCGCTCGTTTTGCTATGCAATTCTAACATTAAAATGCAATAAAGTCAATGGTTATGCCAACAAAAAAAGACAAAATTATTTTTGCTTTTTTTTTGTTTAAATTAATACAAATCTTTGTATGCATCAACATAAATTGTAACTTGCAAGTTTTGTTTTAAAGTGTCGGTTATGCTCTTTGTGTACTTTGAATATTCACTTGGAACAATAGTGTCGTAAATATAATCATAATATGTTTTATCTGTTCCAAGCATAATCTTTTTGTTATAAAGCTTAATTGCATAACTTGCATCTAAATTTCTAACTTGGTCAATTGACAAATCATTGTGAACAACGCCTGCATTGAAAATGATGTGGAAACCAGAATAGTTGTCACTGCTTACAAAAACTGGTTTGCTCAAATTTCCACCTTGTGGGTTTTCTTTTGCAAGTTCTCTTGACTTGTCTGCAAAGTTTTTAACCATTGCATCTTCAACAGATGTGTCTAAGTTAACAACATAGTAATTTTCTTTGTTGATGATTCCTGTATCTTGATTGTATTTGTAAATGAATTTGTTGAAAGCAACTGCTTTTTCTTCAACTGTGGTGTATTTTGAAAGTTCATTGTTAATTTCTCTATACACTTCATCAACGGTTTTCTTTGTTGAAGTTTCTTTGCCATCTTCATCTCTTGCATAAACAACAGTTTGGTCAACAATGCGTTGATATTCATAGTCGTGTTGCTCTTGGTTGATTTCACCTGTTTTAAGTTTTGAATCTAAATCTTTAATTTGTGAAGTTTGTTCATCTGACAACTTAATTAGAACATGAGAAACTTCTACAAACTTGTTTTCAAATGGATGGTAGAAAACTTTGCTTGAATCGTCTTTCATATCTTTGCAATATTTTTCGTACGCTTTGTCTCCAAGCATTTCATATTCTTCATAACTTCCCAAAACAAGCTTTTTGTAGTACTCAACAATTTTGCTATTAAATTCATCATCTATTGTTTGATGACGCTCAAATTGAGTTTCAAATTCTGAAATGTATTTGTTATCTTCGTAAATTTTGTAAATTCTGTCAATTTCTCTTGCCAAAACTTCGTCTTCTTTTGTGCTAAGATTTTTGCCTTTTTCGTTTGAAATAAGTTGTTTGATGTATCTCTTGTATGCTTTTTCGCTAATTGATTTATCGCCGGTGTCATTTTGAACAAAGTCGCCAATTGGTTCTTCTTCTTTTGAAATGTCAGTTAAGATCTTTGACCATTTGCCATCTTCATACTTAACTTTCTTTTCATAAACCTTTTCTGCATCGTAAGTGTTTTTTTCTGTGTTGTCATCACTTGTTTCTTCTTTAATGCCAAGTTCCTTGCGAATTGTTGTTTCAAGTGAAGCAATTTGCTCGTTTATGCCATCATAAACTTGTTTTTTAATTTCATTTTGCCAAACATTTTTGTTGTAGATGAGTTCACGAGATTTTTCCGTGCCATCACTATTGTATGCAACATAATAAACCTGCATTGTTTCATCATCAACCTTAATAAATTTTTTTGCTTCGGTCAAAACAAGTTGTCTGTCAACAAGTCCATCCAAAGTTGTTTTCAATGCTTTTTCAGTTGTGTAGCCATAACTTTGAACATATTGATAGCCATAACTGTTGTAGGCAGTTATAAGGTCCTTTTTTGTTATTGTTATTTCGTTGCCAATTGTTGCAACTGTTCTATTCAAATATCTATCCGTATTTCTTTGCACCAAATTACAGCCCGCAAATATAAACGAGCACATAAGACACAAACAAATTATAAACTTAGAAAATTTTTTCACGCTATTTCTCCATAATAATATTGCAGTTTTAATTATATAATATTTGCCAACCAAAAGCAAATAATTACACATCATTTTTATTTTTTTGATATTTTTTCTTGTTCGGCATTGTAAATTTTTAGTGCATTTTCAAACACATCACACACAAGTTGCAGTTTCTTTTTAACAGAATATGCACTTAACATAAAGTTCATAATTGCATCGGTTTGCGAAAAATACACCTTAATATCGCAATTTTTTAGTGCTGTTGCAATAGATTTTTCTAGCATTTCCTGTTTGCTGTAGAAAACAGCCAAACAACGCTCACGGTCAATTGAAATTCGTTTTACAGAAAATTCTCTTGCCATATTTCTAAGCATTGCAACATAAGAAAGGTTTTCAATTTCAACCGGCACACTGCCATAAGTTTTTTCAATTTGCTTAATTACGTCTTCTCGCTCGGCACTTGAACAAATTTGTTTAAGATTTGTGTAAATTCTAAATCTATTTTCACTATCATCAATATAATTTTCAGGAACAAAGCAGTCAAGTGCAACATCAAGTTTAATTTCCTTGTATTCCTTCTGCTTTTGACCTCTTATTTCTTTTATTGCTTCATTCAAAATTTTGCAATACATATCATAGCCAACTTTTGCCATGTGCCCACTTTGTTCTGGTCCAAGAATGTTGCCACAGCCCCTAATTTCCAAATCTTTCATTGCAATTTTAAAGCCACTGCCAAGTTCGGTGTATTCCATAATGGCATTAAGTCGTTTAAAAGCATCAGAAGAAAGTGTTTTATCTTTGTTAAATGTGAAGTAGGCATAGCCCAAATTTTTGCTTCTGCCAACCCTACCCTTTAATTGATACAATTGGCTAAGCCCCAATTTGTCGGCATCAATAATGATTAGTGTATTTGCGTTTGGAAGGTCAATACCATTTTCAATAAGGGTTGTGCTGACCAAAATTTTTGTTTTGCCTGAATACAAATTCATAATTTGCTCTTCAAGTTCATTTTCGTTCATTTGACCATGTGCAACACCAATTGGAACATCTCTGTTTAAAAGTGTGCGAACATGCGAAGAAAAATTGTAAATGCTTTCAACCCTATTGTAAACAATAAGCACCTGCCCATCACGAGCAAGTTCACGATTAATTGCCTGCAAGAGCAAACCGTCACTATATTCTGCAACAGTAGTCTGAACAGGAAGCCTGCCGGTTGGTGGTGTTGAAATTATGCTTATATCTCTTATTCCAACCAAGCCCATATGAAGTGTTCTTGGAATTGGTGTTGCGCTGAGTGTTAAAACATAAACATTTGTTTTTAATGTTTTAATTTTTTCCTTGTCGCCAACACCAAACCTTTGTTCTTCATCTAAAATCAAAAGTCCAAGGTCTTTAAACTGCACATCTTTTGAGAGCATTCGATGTGTGCCACAAAGCACATCAATTTCGCCTGCTTTAAGTCTTTTTAAAATTTCTGTTTGCTCTTTTTTTGACCTAAATCTGTTTATACACTCAACCCTGATGCCAAAATTTGCGAGTCTTGTTTTCGCAGTGTTGTAGTGCTGTTCACTCAAAACAGTTGTTGGTGCTAAAAAAGCCACTTGCTTGTTGTTTACAACTGAAATAAATGCACCCCTAAGTGCAACTTCTGTTTTGCCATAGCCAACATCTCCGCAAACAATTCTGTCCATAATTTTGCCAGAAGACATATCTTTTTTGATGTCCTTAATGGCTTCAAGTTGGTCGGGCGTTTCATCGTATGGAAAACTATTTTCAAACTCTGCAAACAATTTGTCATCAATTTCAAATTTAAAGCCCTTTAAGTGTTCACGTGCGCTGTAAATTTCAATCAAATTAAAGGCAAGTTTTTTTAAACTTGACCTTACTTTTTCTTTGGCCTTTTCAAAATCTTTTGTGCCAAGTTTGTTTAATTTTGGAGTGCCTTCGCCTGCGACATAGGCAGAAATTTGCCCAATTTGTTCTGTTGGCAAATACAATTTGTCGCCACCAGCATATTGCAAAACAACATAGTCTTTTTCATATTCGGTAAACTTCAACTTTTGAATTGCAACACAAAGTCCAATTCCAAAACTTTCGTGAACAACATAGTCGCCAATTTTTGGCAAAGTGAACTCTTCTTTCTTTTGTGATGAAACAATTTGTTTTGTTGATTTTTTTACAAGTTCTTCTGTTCCAATTACTACAACTCTATCTTCAACAAAAATTCCGCCATAGGCAACATCTTTTGGAATGATGTAAACTCCGTTTGGTACAACTTCACTCAAAAATGCAATTTTGTTTTCAATTTTGTTTTGCAACAAAAATTTGCTAAGATATGCACTTTCATTTTTTGTTCCAGCAAAAATGATAACTGTGTTTTTAAACTCTAAATAATACTTCACATCTTCAAGCAAAAGGTTGTAGTTGCCAAAATAATTTGTTTGCGCTGTTGACCTAAAACTTAAAACAACTTGTGGGTCAAAAACTCTGTTGCTTGATGTGATTGATTGAAAACTTAAAAGTTGAAAATCTATGTTAAAAACTTTGTTTTGAGAAATGTAAAAATCTTTGTGTTTAAGCAAGGCATTTCCACTGTTTATAAGTGAAGAAATTTGTTCATCAAACTTTTTATACTCCAAACTTACAACATCAAAAACACGTTTGACATCATCAAACACAACAATTGCATCTTGATTTAAAAAACTTGTTATGTTTGTGTTTGGCATAAATGGTGCAAGCCAATTTTGAATGTACGAAAAATTGCCAGCATCAAAATTAACCCTAAATTCTTCAAACGAACTTTTAAGAAGCACTGCTTCGTTGGCAGGGAGCGTTTTTAATGTTTGCAAAAAATCTTTTTCAACTTCTGAAAATAATTGAGACTTGTTTTCAACATTAAAAATTACAAGTGGACATATGTCAATTTTTTCAACACTTTCAAGACGCTTGAAATCATCAGGCGAATATTGATACAAACTCTCAATTTCATCATCAAAAAATACAATTCTGGTTGGCAAATCATCAGTTATGTTAAACACATCAACAATATCGCCCCTAACCGAAAAATCGCCAACATTTTGTGCCAAATCTGTTCGATGATAGCCAGCATTTGTGAGATTTTGTATCAATTGTTTTTGATTGTATGTTTTGCCTTTTTTAATTGAAATAATCAAATCAGAAAACTGTTTTTTTGATGGAAATTTTTGCATCAAAACTTCTGGTGTAACAATCAAGCAGTCAACACTGCTTTTGCAAAGTGCTTGAAGTGAAGAAAACATATTTGCAACATTTTGTCCAAACGACAAGCTGGCAAGCAAAAACTCACTTTGCTTATAAAATATTGTTTTAACCTTTTTGCCAAAACATTCAAGTTCTTTTGCAAGTTTATTTGCCTCTGCCAAATTTTCTGTTACAAACAAAATTTGTCTTTTTTGTGAACATAAAAAAAGTGACTTTTCTCCAAACGACAAGCCAAAAACACTGCAATTCTTTTTATCTTCAACTGCAGTTTTAAGTGGCATTAGTGTTTGAAAAATTAGATTGTCACTTTCTGTCATTAAATTTCACCTTTCTTTTCTATCCATTGTTTTGTTTTTTCATAGGCTAGTTCCAAACTTTCTGCAAAAGCATCTCTATATTGTTTGCCAATTTTTGAAACCACAAAATCTGCAAGATTGTAAATCTTTTCTTCTGGTTTTGTTCCAATTCTAAGACGCTCAATTTCTTCTGTGCCCATAAGACTTACAATGTTTCGCATTCCATTGTGTGTGCCTGCACTACCCCTAACACGGTATCTAATTGTGCCATAAGGCAAATCAATGTCATCATACACAATCAAAATTTTGTCTGGTTTGTAGGCATTGTTAAGTTCAACAACAGCCTCGCCACTTGCGTTCATATAGGTTTGTGGTTTGGCAATTACAACTTTTTCACCAAACAATTGACCTTCATAAATAAGTGACTTGCATCTCTTTTTTGAAATTGAAATTCCGTTTTCATCGGCAAGTTTGTCAATAAGCATAAATCCAGCATTGTGGTTTGTGCCATTAAATTCAATTCCATAATTTCCAAGTCCAACAATCAACAACATTTTTCATTCTTCCTTTGATGTATATTTGCAAAAACTTTTAAGATGGTCTTCATTTTTAACAACAACGCCATCAACAATTGTTCCAAAAGGAACTGCCACACCATCTTCTATCTTTGCATTGTTTGATATTTTTGTGTATTGCTCAACAACACAATTTTTGCCAACAAATGAATTTTCCACAATTGCGCCCAAAAGTTTTGTTCCACTTTGAACAACACTGCTTTCTATTTTTGTGTTAGAACCAACTTCAACATCACTTTCAATTATGCTTTGTCCTGAAATTGTAACAAATGGGCAAATGGTTGTGTTTGGTTCAATTTGCACATCGGCATCAATAAAAGTTGTTGCCGTGTCCCTTATCACAACACCATTTCGCATAAAATATGTCAAAATTCTGTTTTTCAAAATATCACTTACAATAGAAAACTGTTTAAGGTCATAACAAGTTATAAAATCTTCTTCTTCAAAATATTCAGTTTGTGGATTTAACAAATTTTGCAAGTTGAGTAAATATTGTGTTTCAAAAACATAACCCCTTGTAAGTTTTAAAACGCTCAATTTTTTCATCTTGAAATATTCCATAATTTGCAAAAATGTTCGGCGCTCAAAAAGTGGCGTGTCACTAAAAAGCACAACTGTATATTTAGAGTTGATGTTTGTTGCATCTTTTGCAAGTGGCAAAAAATTGTCTTTAAAATTGCACTCAACAAATTTTATGTCTGCATCATAAACGGCATTTTCAACCCATTCGGTCATTGTCTTTCCAAATAGTTTAAGTTCATAGGCAGGTGTTTTTGTTCCAAATTTTTCATTTTTAACTTTAAAAAGGACAACGCAAATTTCATTTTGCATTTTTTCTGCCATTCTAAAACCATTTATCATTGCTTTTGTGCTTGTTCCTTCAACTGCTATCATATTTAACCTCTACTTAAATAGTATATTTTTTTGTCAAAAAAGTCAATCATTTCACTTTTTGATACTTCGGCGCGCCTTGAAAAAATTTTGTAGTAAGGTTTTGCATTGCTCGTCCAAAACGCCAACTTCAACCTGCGTTTGCGTGTTTAGATTTTGATTGTTTAGCAAATCAACCCCACTTCCACACGCGCCAAAATTTGGTTCTGTAACGCCAATGACAACTCTTTTTATGCGATGATTGACAATTGCTCCAGCACACATTGCGCAAGGTTCCATTGTCACAAACAAAGTGCAATCATTAAGTCGCCAATCCCCTTTCTTTTTGCAAGCGTTTTTAATTGCAACAATTTCGGCATGATAAATTGAACATTTTTTGTGTTCCTTTTTGTTGTAACCACTTCCAATAATTTTGTTGTCGCAAACGACCACTGCACCAACTGGCACTTCTTGTTTATCAAACGCTTTTTGTGCCTGCTTTATTGCGCAAGTCATAAAATATTCATCACTAAAATTTTGCTCGTTTTTCATAAAACAATTATGATGCATTGACAAAATAAAATCAAGTTGTTTGCGATTTTTTAAAGTAAATTTTTAACAAAAATGCAAAAAACAGCAATAAAACAAAATGTTTAAATCAAAATTACACAAAAAAATAAAAAAATGTGCAACTGCACATTTTATCACTTGTGATATGTTTTGTTGTTTATTATGGTCAGTGCCCTATAAATTTGTTCAACCAAAACCACTCGCATAAGTTGATGCGGAAAAGTGAATTTTGAAAAAGACAATTTTTCATTCATTGAATCACTAAATTGTTTGTCAAGCCCGTAACTTCCACCAATAAAGAATGTTATGTTAGAATTACCCTGCAACGCCAAGTTGTTTATGTGTCTTGAAAACTCAACACTATCAAACTGCTTGCCATTTATTTCAAGTGCGATGCAATAACCTTTTTTGTATTTGCTGAGTCTTTCGGCTTCTTTTTGTTTTGCAATTTCAATTTCTGCATCACTCAAAAAATATTCGCTTTCCTTAACCTCAAAAATGTTTATCTTTGCAAATGCACCAATTCGCTTTGAATATTCTTGAATTGCATCTTTAAAATATTGTTCTTTTATTGTTCCAACACACGCAATGTTTATGGTTATCATACGCAACCCCACAAAAATGTGTAAAGCGTTATGACAGTTGCCATAAATATGCAACAAATTGTTGGAATTTTATATGCAAAATCCAGTTTTTTATATTTCTTTTTATCATTTAGATACAAGTCAAGCCTGTTTTTTGGAGTTTTCATATTTGGGAAAACATATTTTTCAAACGCCATGATAACATCTCTATCGGTCATATTTTCATCGCCATTTCTAATTTGACTTTCAATTTGCTCCAAATTTTCAAGTTGTTGTTTCGCTTGTGTTTCAAGATACAATTTTTTCATCAAAAAGATAATCGCAACGATGCAAATAAACAAAACAACAGTTGACATCAAAAAGAACAAAATCATACTTGAATTTGCAACACTGTTAAGTGCACTAGATAGCCCACTGCCAAAATATCCATTTGCTTCGGCATAAGACATATAAACATTTATTGCATTGTTGCAAAAATGAACAATGATTGACGGGACTATGCTTCGTGTGAGAGTTACCAAAAGTCCCATCAAAAGTCCCAAAATTGTTGCGTAGAAAACTTGTTGAATGTTTAAGTGCATAAGTCCAAACATAATTGAACTTAATACAATTGCTTGCTTGTAGCCAATTGTTCCGGCTGTTCCACGCAAAAGCATTCCCCTATGCAAAAACTCTTCACAGAGTGCAGGCAAAACTGCAACAGTAAACAATCCAAGCAAAAATTGTGGAAATGTTTGATATGGAAGCGAACCAGATGAACTTCCAACATTAAAGCCAGACAAATGAATGATTATGCTAAAAAAGTTTGCAACAAATATGTTCAAAATATAAACCAAAATGCCAATTGCAAAACAAATTAGCACTGCTTTTGCATTAATTTTTTTATAGCCAAAATCTTTAAACATTCGTTTTGGTTTTTGTTTCGTCATTAAAACATACATCGCAAATGGAAGTAAAAACAAAATGCCAATTTGAATAATCAATGTGCTAACAAGGTCAGCAACCAACTCGTTCATGCCGTCAAATGCGCCCAAGTTGGAAGCAATTCTTATTCCCACAAAGGCAAGCAAAACACAAAAATAAATTATAAATATCTTTTGAAAATTCTTTTCTTTTTCCATAAATCTTTCCTTTGATAAATTTAACTAATATTATTTTATTACTACACCAGAAAAATACAACCAAAATATCACTTAAAATTGCTTACAACTGTGACAATCCACATCAAAACACCTGCAACAAGGGCAATTGCCATAAATGGATTTTTCCAAAATGGAATTGGTTTGTTTGTTTGAGGAGTTTTTTCAGTTTGCTCTTTTGGGTCATTTTTCTCTTCCACAACATTTTGTTTTGATGAATTTTCAGCATCCTTTTGTGCTGATGCGTTTTCAGAAACGGCTAAGTTTGATATAGTTTCAGCATTGTTTTGCTTCAAGTTTGCTGTAACATTATTTTCTGTTTCTTCAGATTGAGCACTTTGAGTTACACTGCCCAATTTATTTTGTTTTTGCTTTGCATCACTCTTTTTCAAAATAAAGTCAATCAAAAACAAAAGTCCAATAACAACGCCAATTGCCAAAATTGCAAAAATAAATGGTGAAATGACATTCCAAGCATTTGAATAGTCTACAGTAGTTGTTGCATTTTTTGATGCATAAGACACAATTAAAATGACTGCATTGTTCATAAAGTGCAAAATCATTGTGTAAATTATGCTTCCACATCTAACTGTAATGTATGCCATAATTGCGCCCAAAAACAATTGATAGATGAGTTGTTGCAAATTTTGATGCATAAGTGCAAACATAACTGCACTTAATGCAATTTGAGTAACAACGCCCTGCTTTTTTAAGCCATTTGTGATAACTCCTCTAAAAGTGAGTTCTTCTACAATGGCAGGCAAAAGTGCAATATACAAAAGTCCTGCAATAAGTTTTAATGGTGAATTTATGAGCGAATAAATCATATCGTTGCTCATTGAAGTTTTGTAGCCCCAACCCTCAACAACATGGTCAAACCAGTTAATAAGTGGCGTAAAGCCATACAAACAAACAATTCCAATTACAACAACAATTGCAAGCGCCCAAATGTTAATTTTAAAATTTATTTGATTTGCTTTTGCATAGTTCACTTTTTTTCGCTCACTGACAAAAAAGAAACTTGCAAGCATCCCTATTTGCGGAACAAGAAAGCACAAAACATAATAAAAAGTTTTGTGAGTTGTTGTAAAATCTTTTCCCCAAATGCCACCACACGCAAGAAGCACAAAAAACATTAAAATTGATGGCACAAAAAGAGCAAGCAAAAACATCAGTCCACTGCTATTTTCATCATAAACACTATACCTTTTTAACTTTGTCGAATTTTTTAACATAATTATATTATATAATATAACACTTTTTTTAACAAATAAAATAATAAATGTTTTGCTTATGGGAAAATATTGAAAATTTAATTGGCATTGACTTTTGCTTGGAATTTAATTTTATATTTTAAAATTGTTTTCAATGTCTGCAATTTCTGGTGTGTCGATTTAAATTTTTTTCAAAAAATTGTATTGGCATTAAATATATTTTAACTTATCAAAAACAAAAAACATCTTTTTTTAAAGATGCTTTTTCTTTTTGCCAGATTGTTTGCAAGTAAATTTATTGCAAACAAATTTATTATAGATTTAATTTTTGCTCAATTTTTCAGTTTTTGTCTGCTTTTTCTTGTTTTTATGGCTTTTTGCTCTGTTTTTTGTTCAAGTTGCTTGTTTTGTAAATTTTGATTTTCTTCTTCTATCTGGTCTGACGCAACAGCAAAAAAGTCAACAAAGAAAGTGCTACCTTTGCCAAGTTCGCTTTCAACGCCAAACTTATAGTTGTGATAATCGCAAATTTCTTTTACAATTGAAAGACCAATTCCACTGCCAACAACAACTCGCTTTGCATTGTTTGACCTGAAATGTTTTTCAAAGATATGTTGTTGGTCTTCTGCACTTATGCCAATTCCATAATCTTTAACAGAAAAACGATAACACATTCCACACTTTTTAAGGGAAATGTCAATTTGTTTTTGCTCTTTGCTGTAATTTATGGCATTGTTGATAAGATTTATCATAACTTGTTCAATTCGTTTTTTATCAGCATGGACAATCACATCTTCGCAATCAAAATTGATTTTCCACCCTTTTTCTTTATATTTTGAGGTGTAGAAAATTTTTAACTTTTTGATTATTTCTGCCAAATTAAAATTTTCCATGTTGTAGGTCATGGTTTTAGACTGCAATTTAGAAAGGTCAATCATATCATTAACCAAATATTCAAGTCTGTCACTTTCTTCCAAAATAACTGATATGTCTTGTTTAAGTTTTTCTTTATCATCAAGATGCAAGTCACGCATCATTTCGCCATATGACTTTATCATTGTAAGTGGAGTTTTAAGTTCATGTGACACATTGCTGAGCACATCTTTTCTAAGTTCGTTTGTTTTTTTAAGTTCAGAAATTGAATAATTTAATGTTGTTGCAAGTTGTTGCATTTCTGTGTACTCGCCACCATCAAACTCAACATTTAAGTTGCCATTTGAAAGTTGTTTTGCACTTTTTGCCATTTTTTGCATTGGGCTTGCAATCTTTCGAGAATAATAAAACGACATAACAACACTGATGATGCAACTAATAAATGTGATAATCAACAAAAGCAAACTATTAACTTGAATTGTTGAATCTACCGGTGTGATGAAAGAATTGCCATAATAATATGTCGTTTCGCCAGATGCTTCTGACTTGCTTACAACTGTTACAGTTTTGCCATCGCTGTTTGAATTGCCATAACTTGCAGTTGCATTTGCACCAAGCCTAAACACAGCAGTGTTAAGCATGCTTTTAAGTTCTTCTGATGTGCTTCTAGTACCATTGTAAACAATTTGAATTTCATTTTCAGAATTTATCCTAAAAATTGCAATGTTAATGTTGTCTTTTGTTGCAATGTTGTAAATTTTTCTGTTTAAGCCATTGGTTTGATATTCCTTTTCAACAAACTGCACAGCATCTTTAACATCGTTTGTCTTAACGCCTTCATACAAATCTTTATAAAATATGACTTCTGAAATCCACGCCAAAAAGACAATTAACACACTAATTGCCAAAAACCTAATAAATGTTAAAAACATAACACCATTAGGGTCAAACCTTTTTTTATTTTCGCTTTTGTTAGATTTCAAATTTATATCCCACTCCATGAATTGTTTTTATGTTGTTTGCATCATCGCCAAGTTTTGCACGCAACATTTTTATGTGTGCATCAATTGTTCTGTCATCGCCTTCATAGTCAAACCCCCAAACTTCGTTTAACAACTTTTCTCTTGTCATAACGGTGTTTTTATTTTTTATTAGGGTTAAAAGCAAAATAAATTCCTTGTTGTTAAGCGCAACTTCCTTGTTTGACAAATAAACCTTTCTTGCTTTTGTGTCAATTGAAACATTGCCAGCAACAAGCCTTTCAGAAAAGCCCATTGTTCGTTTTAAAATTGTTTTTATTCTTGCAACAACTTCTTTTGGAGAAAATGGTTTTGTAACATAATCTTCAATGCCAAGGTCAAAGCCTTTAAGTTTGTCATATTCTTCACTTTTTGCGCTCATCATTATGATTGGAATGTTTTTTAACTTATTTATTTCTTCAACAGTTTTGTAACCATCTAAATTTGGCATCATAATGTCCATCAAAATCAAATCAACATTGTTTTTTTCAACTTGTTCAAGTGCTTCATAGCCATCATTCGCAAGCAAAACAGAAAAACCTTCGTGAATGCAATACTCTTTCAAAACATTTTGAATTTCTTTTTCATCATCAACAATTAAAATAGTGACCATAATTTTCTCCTTAAATGTATTATATCACAAATATTTTGTTTTCCATAATAAATTAGGGTTTTAATTTGCAAACAAATTGCATAAAAAAGGAAGAGAAAACTCTCTTCCAAAAATATTATCTCTTGCTGTATTGTGGTGCTTTTCTTGCTTTTTTAAGACCATATTTCTTTCTTTCTTTTGCACGTGAATCACGAGTTAAGAAACCAGCCTTTTTAAGTTCTGCTTTGTAAGCATCGTTAACATTAACCAAACCACGAGCAATTGCATGACGAATTGCACCAGCTTGACCTGTCAAACCGCCACCTTGAACGTTTACTGAAACATCAACTTTTTCTTCAAGTCCTAAAAGAACAAGTGGTTGTTTAACAATGTATTGAAGTGTTCCAAGACCAAAATATTCTTCAAGTTTTTTGCCATTGATAACAATTGAACCTGTTCCATTAGCAATAACTTTTGCTCTTGCAATACTGCTTTTTCTTCTACCTGTGTTGATAGGTTCTTTTTTAACTGCTACTTTCTTTGCCATATTATCTTACAATCTCCTTCAAAACAAGTTTTTCTGGTTTTTGTGCTTGTTCTTTGTATTCAGCACCTTTGTAAAGTTTAAGTTTGTTAAGCATTTTTCTTCCAAGATTTGACTTTGGCATCATACCCTTAACGGCATACATAAGTGCTTTGTCGCTATCTTTTGCCATCAATGTTTTGTAGTCAACGAGTTTTTCGTTTCCTGCATAACCTGTGTGATGGAAGTGAGTTTTGTCAGTAAGTTTGTTTCCTGTAAGAACCATCTTGTCAGTGTTTATAACAATAACATAATCACCCATGTCCATATTTGGTGTGTATGTTGGTTTGTTTTTTCCTTTTAATATTGAAGCAACTTGACTTGCCAAACGACCAAGAACAAGGCCATCTGCATCAATTAAATACCATTTTCTTTCAACTTCAGTTGCTTTTGGCATATATGTTTTCATTTAATCCTCCGTTATAATAAAAAGCAAAAATTTGTTAAGGGGCTAACTTCAACAAAAAAATGCCCATCTCATAGACTTATTCATTCTACAACATTTGGCATCTTTTGTCAACATTATTTTGCAACTTTTTTCAAAGATAAAATTTCGGTCATTGGTCACTTTTTTAGGTACCTTTTTAGAGTTTCCAACTTGAAGTTTTCATTTGAAAAATAGTCAATCCCCATTGCCCTTTTAACTTCTTCTAGCGTTTGGTTTGCAATTTCATTGGCTTTTTTTGTTCCATTTTCAAGAATTTGCAAAATTTCATCAACGTGATTTTGAAGCTCAATTCGTTTTGTTCTAATTGGCTCTAATGTGTCGTTTAACACATCGTTCAAAAACTTTTTAACTCTGCCATCTCCAATTCCACCTTTTTTGTAGGCAGTTTCAAGTTCGGTCAAATTTTTGAAGTCGGCATAATATTTTTTAAAGTGTTCATCTTGGCAAAATGCTCTGAGATATGTGAACAAAACACTACCATTAATAATTCCGCCCTCTTCAAGTTTTCGTGGGGCTGTTTTTATTGAGTTAACTTTTTTCTTTATTGTTTCGGCGTCATCAGAAAGATAAATGCAATTGCCAATTGATTTGCTCATTTTTGCACCACCATCTGTGCCCGGCAAACGCAAACACTCGGCATTTTCTGGTAAAACTGCTTTGCATTCAACCAAACAATCTGTGTTATATGTCCTATTAAACGCTCTAACAATTTCTCTTGCTTGTTCAAGCATTGGTTCTTGGTCTTCGCCAACAGGAATTAAGTTTGCCTTGAAAGCCGTTATGTCAGACGCCTGGCTGATTGGATAACAAGCAAAGCCAACAGGAATGCCACTTTTGTCAAACCCTCTAAGTGCAATTTCTGACTTTACTGTTGGGTTTCTTAAAAGTCTTGGCAAGGTTACCAAATTCATAAAATATTGTGTCATTTCTGGCAAGGCAGTTATTTGTGACTGCAAACAAAAGATAACTTTTTTTGGGTCTAAACCAACTGACAAATAGTCAAGCATAACTTCCATAACATTGTCCCTAACTTTTTGTGGATTGCCAGAGTTGTCCGTGAGTGCTTGTGCATCGGCAATCATAACAATAAACTTGTCAAAATCACCTTGATTTTGCATTTTAACTCTCTCTCTAAGTGAACCAACAAAGTGTCCTAAATGAAGTTTCCCAGTTGGTCTATCTGCTGTTAATATAATGTTTTTCATAAAATCTCCATAATTTAATTAAATAATATTATCATTGCAATTAAAAGTCAAATCTTATTGACTAATAGCAAACTTTTTTCAAAAAAAGCCCTTTTGCTGGAACAAGATAGCCTGTTTTTGTTCTGTCTTGAAGTTCCATTGCCCGCTTTATGTCATTTGATGTTTTTTTACCATAACCAGTTTCAAGCAGTGTGCCAACAATAATGCGGACCATATTGTATAAAAAGCCACTTCCACAAACTTCAAAAAAGATTTGATTGTCTTTTTTTGTAATTTTTATGTCAAATATTTCTCTTTCAAATGTTTTTGACTGTCCACCTGCACTCATAAATGCCTTGAAATTGTGTTTGCCAACCAAAACATTGGCAGTTTCTTTCATCTTTTCAAGGTTTGGCGTTTGTTTAAGCCAATATGATGTTTCATCTAAAATTGGCAATTCAACTTTGCTAACATAAGTTCTGTATTGATATGTCTTTTTTTTGACATCAAAACGAGCGTTGAAATTTTTTGACACAACTTTGCACTTTAAAATTTTTATATCATCTGGCAAAAGTTGATTGATTGCAAATGGAAATTTGCTTGCGGGAATTGACGTTTCGGCATCAAAATGAGCAGTTTGCGCAATTGCATTAACGCCTGCATCTGTCCTGCCACTTGCAAAAATTTCCGTTGGGACTTTCAACAATTTTTCAAGAGCCGTTTCAATTGTCTGTTCAATTGTAGGCTTGCCGTTTTGTTTTTGAAAACCGCAATAGTTTTTGCCCAAATATTGAATTGTGATGAGATATCTTTTCATACCTATACTCTATCACAAAATAAAAGTTTTATCAAACAAATAATTGCTTAACAAACAAGATATGAGATATAATAAATATATTTAGGAGAGAATGTTGAAAAGAGAAATTTTAGATGGCAACACAGCCGTTGCAAAAGCAAGTTACAAATTGAGCGAAATAAGTTTTATATACCCCATCACGCCAAGTAGCACGATGGCAGAAGTTTGCGATGAAATGGCAAATGCAGATGAAAAAAATATTTTTGGCTCAACAATGAGCATAACAGAAATGCAAAGCGAAGGTGGTGCAAGTGGCGCACTTCATGGTGCAAGTCTTGCCGGAAGTGTGGCAACAACTTTCACATCAAGCCAAGGGCTTTTGCTAATGCTTCCAAATATGTATAAAATTGCAGGTGAAATGCTTCCAGTTGTGATAAATGTTGCAAGCAGAAGTTTGGCAACACACGCACTAAACATCTTTTGCGACCACAGTGATGTTATGAGTGCAAGGCAAACAGGTTTTGCAATGCTGTCCTCTGCTTCGCCACAAGAAGCCTATGATTTTGCAGTTGCAAGTTTTTTGACAAGCATAAAAACAAGAGTTCCATTTTTGCATTTTTTTGATGGTTTTAGAACAAGCCACGAAATCAATGTTGTAAACACTTTTGAAGATGAAGAGTTAAAAAAGATATATCCATTTGAAAAATTGCAACAATTTAAGCAAAACGGAATAAGTCCAAACAGCCCTCATCAATATGGAACAAGCGAAAGCGAAGACATATTTTTTCAAGGCAGAGAAAGAGCCAATGAAATATACAACACTCTTCCAGATGTTTTATATGAAACCTTTAAATCAATTGAAACCATAAGTGGCAGACAGCACAAATGTTTTGAATACTATGGAAGTAAAACAGCAAAATATGTTTTGGTTGTTATGAGCAGTGCCACAAACACCATAAAACAATTTATTGACTTTGCAAAAAACAAAGATTATGGCGTTTTAAAAGTAAATTTATATCGCCCATTTTCTGCAAAACTATTTGTTGATGCTCTTCCAACAGCCGTTCAAAAGATGGCAGTTTTAGACAGAGTTAAAGAACAAGGCTCTGTTGGTGAACCACTTTATGAAGATGTGTGTGCAAGCCTTATGGAAAGCAACAGACATATTAAAGTTGTTGGTGGCAGATATGGACTTGGCGGAAAAGAGTTTAATCCAGCAATGGTCAAAGCCATTTTTGAAAATTTGGCAAAAGAAAATTCAAAAAACCATTTTACAATTGGGATTGATGATGACATTACACACACCAGCCTAAATTATGAAAATTTTGAAGTTGCAGACAATTGTTTTGATGCCATATTTTTTGGGCTTGGCAGTGACGGCACAGTTTCAAGTAGCAAAAACATAATTAAAATTTTGGGCAAGGACACTCAAAATTTTGTTCAAGCCTACTTTGCCTATGACAGCAAAAAATCTGGTGGGCTTACAAGGTCATTTTTAAGAATTGACAAAAAGGCAATTGAAAAACCATATCTAATATCAAAGGCAGATTTTGTTATGTGCAACAATGCAAGTTTTCTTTCAAAATATAACATAGCAAGTTTCATAAAGCCAAATGGGGTTTTGCTTGTCAACTCGCCTTGCAAAACAACCAAAGAAATTGATGCAATGTTAATTGCCGACACAAAAATTTTTCTGGCAAAAAACAACATAAAACTCTACTCTATTGATGCCTCAGAAATTGCAAGACAAAACAATTTAAGTGGAAAAATTTCAACCATTATGCAAGTGGCATTCTTCTACCTTTCAAAACTACAAAATTTCGAGAACCTACTTCAAGAAACAGCAAGTTTTGTAAAAAAGACATTTGCCAAAAAAGGCAAGCAAGTTGTTGAGAATAATATCAATTCAATAACTGATGTTCCAAGCAAAATTGTGAGAATTGATATCAACAACAATTGGCAAAATCTTTTGCCACAAAGATTTGAAAACACAGACAATCCATATCTAGACAATTATTTAAGACCAATTATCAATTTGCAAGGCAACAACTTGGCTGTTTCACAAATAAACAAATTTGGGCAAAATGAGGTTGGCACTAGCAAGTTTGAAAAGCGAAACATTTCAAATCAAATTCCTAAATGGTTCAGTGAAAAATGTTTGCAATGTGGCAAGTGCAGTTTTGTTTGTCCACACGCAGTGTTAAGGGCAAAAATGCTTAGCGAAGATGAAATTAAAAACGCACCAAAAACACTTGAATATGCAAAATGTTTTGCAGATAAAAACAAATTTTTCACACTTGAAATTTCCCCCGAAGATTGCACTGCTTGTGGCAGATGTGAAAGCGTTTGCCCTGTTAAGGAAAAAGCAATTAAACTTTGCGAAAAGAAAGATATTTTTGAGGCAGAAAAACAAAATTATAACTACACAAATTCACTTAAACCACTTGTTCCAAATCTTGCGCTTTCGCCAGTTAAAGCACAATTTATGCCACCATATTTTGAATTTAGTGGTGCTTGTGCTGGTTGTGGCGAAGGCTCATACATTAGGCTTTTAACTCAACTATTTGGAAATCATCTAATAATGGCAAATGCAACTGGTTGCAGTAGCATCTTTGGTGGTTCTGCTCCAACTTGTCCATACACAAAAGATGTTTTGGGTCAAGGCACAGCGTGGGCAAACAGTTTGTTTGAAGACAATGCAGAGTTTGGCATGGGGATTAAAAAAAGCGTTGATTTAAAACGTGAAAATTTAAAAAATTTTGTTGAGAATAACTTAACCACTTTTAAAAACGCAGGACTTGAAAAATTGCTGAAACTTTGGCTTGAAAATTTTGATAATTTTGAAGTTTGTGAAAAAATTTATTTGGAACTTAAAAACAACAAATATAATTGCAAAAAAGCAAATTTTGTGTTTGAAAATTTAGATAGCATAACACCAAAAACAGTTTGGCTTGTTGGTGGCGATGGCTGGGCATACGACATAGATTTTGGTGGACTTGACCATGTTATGGCAAGTAGCGAAGACATAAACATTTTGGTGCTAGACACAGAACTATATTCCAACACTGGTGGTCAAATGAGCAAATCAACACAAATAAATTCAATTGCAAAATTCTGCTCTGCTGGTAAAAAAACAGAAAAAAAACGCCTTGCACTTATGGCAATGTCATACAAAAATGTGTATGTTTCGCAAATATGTTTAAGTGCAAATATGTCACAAACACTAAAAGCATTCGAAGAAGCTCAAAAGCACAAGGGTGTAAGCATCATAATTGCCTATGCTCCTTGCATAAATCATGGTGTGGATATGACAAAAGGTGTGCAAACAGAAATTGATGCTGTTGAAAGTGGCTATTGGCATTTGTTTAGATACAACCCCGACTTAATTGAGCAAGGAAAAAACCCACTTGCAATTGACAGTAAAGCGCCAACAACTTCACTAGAAAATCACCTTTTAAAGGAGCGCCGTTTTGCAAACTTTTATGAAAAATCACCGCAAAAAGAAACAGCGTTTAACAAAATAAAAGCAGAACAAGATGAATTTTATAGCACCCTAATTTCAATAAAAAAATCTTTTGACGACAAAAATCAATAATTAGCAAACCACATACAAAACAAAAAAGCGATTGCTTCGCTTTTTTTGTTGTTTTAAATTGCTTACCACTATTCTGCCCCTTTTTAAATTCTTGCTCTCCCTTGCTAATATATTGGTTTTTTATAATTTGTTTCTCTCTTATTAATTGTGTCTTTTTTATTTTAAATATTTTGGCATTTTTCTGATGCAAATATATGCAAATATTGTTAAAGTAAAAACAATTAGTAATGATGAGTGTTTAACACAACAATTATTTTATGCACGCACAACAATTTACTATTTGAAAGTGCTTAACAAAAAGCGAAAAAGTCTGCAACGGTAACATACTATTGCAGACTTTTCGCTACGTAATTAAAACAGTTTAGTAAATTCAAACAAATTTACATCACATAATAATTTATGTCTTCGCTTTAATTACATTTGTAGTTTATGAAAGATTTAAACTATTATTCATTATTTTTCAATTTTTTTAAATTTTTTTGCCAAGAAAATATTTTTTCACTCAAAATGTCTGGTGTAAAGCCAAAATACTGCGCAACATCACTAGGTTTTGCACTTGCGCCAAAACTTTCAACACCAAGCACCAAGTCGGTTTTTTCTGCCATCTTATACCAAATTTTGTCATTGCTAGATTCCAAAAACACTTTTGGCATATCTTTTAACACAGATTTTTTGTATGTATTTGTTTGGTTTTCAAAAAGAGAAACGCAAGGCATACTTACAACTCTTGCTGTGATGTTTTTATTTTTCAAAATTTCTGCAACCTTTATTGCTTTTGAAACATCACTTCCCGTTGCAACAATGGTTAAATCTGCTTTTCGTGTATCTTGAATTGCATAGCCACCTTTCAAGCATTTTTCTATGTCACTGGTCAAAATTTCAGGTTTGTTTTTGTCAACCAGCAAAGCAACTGGCTGCTTGTTTTGCAAAAACAAACAATATGCAAGCAAAATTTCCGTTGCATTGTATGCCCTAACTGTAACAAGATTTGGAATGCTTCTTAAAGTGCCAAGTTGTTCAATTGGTTGATGCGTTGGACCATCTTCGCCAGACAAAAAACTATCATGAGAAAACACCGACAATTTTCTAAGCCCCATTATTGCACTCATTCTTAATGCAGGTTTCAAATAGTCGCTAAAACTTAAAAAACAACTCTCGTATGGCAAAATTCCGCCATAAAGTGCTAGCCCATTTGAAATTGCACACATTGCGTGCTCTCTAACACCATAATGCAAAAGTGAACCGGCATAATTTTTTGCCGAAAAATCTTTTGTTTGCACATAAGCCATTGTTGATGGAGCGACATCTGCACTTCCGCCGAAAAATGAAGGCACAATTTTTGCCATTTGTTGCATAACTTCAAAATTCAAATTTCTAGTTGTGGCTATGTTTTCAAACTTAATTTTTTTGATGCGCTCAATATCTTTGGCGTAAAACTTTTCTTCAATTCTTGCTTTAAAATCTTTATATTCTTTTGGATATGCTTTTTTGTATTGTTTTGAGATATCTCTTTTGTCAAGCCTTTCTTTTGCGCTTTCAGTTTTTTGCTTAAACAATTGTTTTACATCAGTTGAAAGTTCAAAATCTGGTTTAATGACAGAAAGTTTAAGTTTCAGTTGGTCAAGTTCTTCAACCGAAAGTGGCATTCCGTGAATTTTGCAATTGTCAACATATTCTGTGCCAAAACCAATGTGGGTGTCAACAACCACAATTGATGGCCTTTTTGATTTCGTTGCCTTTTTAAGTTTTTTTGTAATTTTGTCAACATTGTTGCCGTCTTTAACGCGTAAAACATCAAATCCAATTGCCTTAAAACGTTTTTTTATGTCTTCTGAAAAACTGAGTTCAATTCCGCCCTCAATCGTAATTTTGTTGCGATCATATATCAAAACAAAGTTGTCAACTTTCAAATTGCCGGCTAAACTCAATGCTTCATTTGCAACACCCTCTTGCAAATCGCCATCACCACAAAGACAATATATATTGTTGTTAACAAGCGTGCAATCATCTTTGTTAAATTCGGCAGACAACTTCTTTTCCGCAATTGCCATTCCAACAGCATTTGCAATGCCTTGACCAAGTGGTCCAGTGCTACAATCAACGCCATTTGTGTGGTCAACTTCTGGGTGACCCGGCGTGAAAGATTTTAATTGCCTAAAATTTTTTAAGTCGTCAACAGTTAGTCCAAAATTCATTGCATACAAAATGGCATACAACGCAGAACTTGCGTGACCAGAGCTCAAAACAAACCTGTCTCTATTAAAGTTTTTGCTATCTTCGGGGTTAACAGCCATAACATTTGCATATAAACTGTATAGTATTGGCATACAATCAAGTGCCACGCCTGTGTGACCAGATTTTGCTTTTGTAATCATCTCCGAACTCAAAACTCTAAGTTCATTAACTGCTTTGTTGTCAATTTCCATAAACGCTCCTAAACACACAAAAATTTTGAAAGACTATTTTTTATAATTTCAAAGTCTTGCTCTTTTTCTAAAATGTCAATTGTTAGGTCAGAAAGTTGTTTGCACAATTTGTTTTCAACATCAAACGCAAAAGTTGGTCGTGTTGAAATTGATGATACTTTGTTTGATTTTTCAAACATCTTTTGAGTGATTTTTAAATACACAACAGTGCAATTTTCTGCAAGAAGTTTGTGATTGTTGCCCCTTATAAAAATTGAGCCATCAACCGTTACAAGTGCATTGTCATAACCTGAAATTTCTTTTATGGTTGCTCGCTCTTTTTTGTTGTAGTATTCTTCGCCAACATTTTGTTTCATTGCGTCATTTATCATGTTGTATTCAAGCATCTCTTGAATGTCAACAAAAAGCATATCCAAAAAGTCGGCAAACTTTTTGCCGATTTTTTTGCAATACTCAATATCAAAACACACAAACGCCAAATTTTTTTTCAAAATATACTTCCTTGTCCTTACATATTGATAATATCAAAAAAAAATGCATTTATCAACAAAATAGGCAGTTAACCTGAATAATCAATTTGAAATGTTGCATTTTTCGACAAAAAATAACCACCTAACAAGTGTTAAATGGTTATTTTTGTTTTTTTGTTGCAAAGCAGAAGTAAAAACTTATGCAAACTGCACCAAAGATTATGTATTCAACTCTAATATAAAAATTTCCACTACTATCACATTTAACAAATATGTCAGCCACTGCACCACTTGTAATATTTGTTGTGATGTTTCCATTTTTGTCGGTTCGATAGATGTCGGCACCAACAGATGCAAGTCTGTTAAGTGCTTCTGCTGTTGGGTGACCATGCGTGTTTCCTTCGCCAACACTAATCACAGCAATTTTAGGCGTGATTTGATTTAAAAATGCTTGCCCACTGCTGTATTTACTTCCGTGATGACCAACTTTTAATATGTCCACTTTTGGCAAAGTGGTGTTTGCCATAACTTCTTCTTCACTTGTGATTGATGCGTCACCTGTAAACATAATCTTTTTTTGGTTGTAATTTAGCACCATAATTGGCGAAAAATAATTTACAGGTGTTGTGCCATCTGGCAGATATTTGCCGGGAACATAGTTTCTTATTGGCGCATAAAACACAAATTCGTAGTCTGCACCAGCAATTTTTTCTGTTGAGTTTGCCGTGCTTAAATCAGTAAAGACAATTTTTGTTGAATTGCCATTTTCATCAATTTCTCTATTAAAACTTGAAATTGTGTTGTAATAAGCCTTTGTTTCACAAGTATTTTTGTTTGTTGAGTTGCCATTTGTCTCATCAAATGTTGGAGATGATTTTGGATAAACACTATAAATTTGTGGCCTATAAATTTTGTTAATTACAAACTCTTCACAAACCTTTGACATTCCACCGCAATGGTCCTCATCACTATGCGTCAAAAGTAAATAATCAAAAACATTTTCATTTGGTTCAAAAAACTTATTTTTTAAGTAGTTAATCAATTTTGTTGTGTTGCTACCAGGTCCAGCATCAATCAACATTGTTTTTTGGTCAGGAAAGCGCAAGGCAATTGCATCACCTTGCCCAACATCAATAAAATGTGCAGTAAGTCCATTTTCATCAAACACATATGTTTCGTTGCTCGTGTTGTTTAGTTTTGCTTCAATTTGAGGCTTAAAACCAAAACCAAAGCCCAAAATTGTTGCACAAAGCAGCAAAAATATAATCAATCTTGCAACTGAAAAATGAGTTGTTATTTTGCTTGTTTTCTTTTTTGTTTTTTTCTTACTCATGTATTATTTCTTTTTCTTGTTCTTTTAAAATTTTCTTTTTGTTTCGTTTAAATATATTCCAAAAACTAAACTTTTGCTCTTTTGGATTTAAAAGTTCTTTTATCTTTGGCATAAGCTTCATCGCACTTTCATAGCCAACCTTATACATCTCTTCGCCACCCTCAACACTTGTGCTCTTAAACTTGCTTGTGTCAGTTTCAATGACAATGTCGCTGTAAAGTTTGCCCTTGACTGCGTTTGTTTTCATCATAATTCTTATTGATGCAAACAAAATGTCCATAAGTTTTGTACTGTCTGTTCCATAGGCTCTGGTTGGGTTTACATCGATACTAATAACATATTTGCAACCATTTTGACGCAAAACATCGGCTGGAATTGTGTTTTGAAGTCCACCATCAACAAGTCGATACTCGCCAAAGTCAACAGGGTTAAACACTCCTGGGACTGCACAACTGCCAGCAACGGCTTTTACAACACTACCTTGTGTGATGTGCACTTCTTGTGTTGTTTTCAAGTCAACTGCAACAACAGTTAGTGGCTTTTTCATATCTTCAAAATGGGCATCACCAATCAGAGATTTAACAAGTTTTTCAATGCCCTCTGTTTTGCTCGGGACAAAAAACAATTTGCTGTTTCTTATGTCGTTGGTTTTAAGTTTTCGAGCGGCAGTCATCATTTCATCACTAGAAAGCCCAAAAGCATACAAACTTGCAACGATACTTCCAACACTTGTGCCAGCAACTTCATCAAAAACAATGCCGTTTTCTTCAAAAGCTTTTAAAACGCCAAGATGTGCAAAGCCACGCGCTCCACCACCACCAAAGGCAAGTCCTATTTTATATTTTTTTTGTTTTTCTGATTTCATAAAGTTTTTCATATAATATTTTCAACCTTCAATTTAATATACCACAACATGAGCAAAATTTCAACAATTAAGGCGTGCTGTTTTTTGAGTGTATGTCTTTTTTAGTCAAAACAAAATAAAAAATTTGTGTTTCCACAAACTTTTATTTCAAAATTTCTTCCAATTTTGCAAGCACATCCTTTGCATTTTCAAGTCTTAAAAGTTCAAGCCTCGTGTCAGCTGGCACATTTTCATCTTTTAAATACTTAACAAGTTGTTTTCGCATTGTTGTTACAACAAAGTGCTCGGTGTAATATTTAAGCAACAAATCAAATTGTTCCTTTATTGTTTTTAGCCTATCAACATTGACTGGCATTTTTAATAGTCTTGCAAAAATGTATGGATCGCCAACTGCTGCTCTGCCAATCATAACAGCATCGGCATTTGTAATTTTTAAGACTTCTTGATATGACTTTTCATCAACAATATTTCCATTTGCAACAACAGGAATTGAAACTGCTTTTTTAACCTTTGCAATAGACTCATAGTCAACATCGCCAGCATAGCCTTGAGTTGCCAATCTGCCGTGCACAGCAATTGCACTTGCACCTGCTTTTTCAAGCATTTTTGCAAATTCAACAGCCACATTTTTATCATACCCCAAACGCATTTTAACGGTTATTGGTTTGTCTGTTGCACCGACAGCACTTTTAACAATTTGTTCTGCCAAAGCAAAATTTGTCATAAGTTTACTGCCATCGCCATTTTTAACAATTTTTGTTGCTGGGCAACCCATATTTATGTCAATAATATCAAAATCTTTCAGCAATTCATTACTGCAAGTTTTGGCAATGACATCTGGTTCGTGTCCAAAAATTTGCACCGACTTAATGTCTTCAAGTGGCGAAGTGATGAGTAATCGTTTTGTCTTTTCACTGTCATAAAGCAAACCCTTTGCACTAACCATTTCTGTTGTTGTGAGCCCTGCACCATATTTTTTGCATTGTTCCCTAAAAGCAACATCTGTATAGCCTGCCATCGGAGCGAGAAATATGTCTGTTTTTGTTTCTAAATTTTTAATTTTCATAGATATATATTACAACAAAACTCAAAAATAAACAACCACTTTATTTGCTTTGCCTACGCTGTTTAAGAGATGATAGCAGTTTTTTTATGTTTAACACTTTTGTAATTGCAAGAAGTGAAAAATATGTTGCAATGCCAACCAAAACCATAATGATTGTTACAATTTTTGCTGAAATTAAGCCAGAAAGAGAAATTTTAAACAATTTCATAACAAAGCACATTGCAAAACAACACATTGCCGGCAAAACAAAAATTTTGCCTAGTCCAAAACTTAAGTTTGCCCATTTTTTTATGGCAACCATATTTAAAATAAAACTCAAAGAATAAAACACCATGTCAACAAGTGCAGTTGCGTAGATGTTTAAACTTTTAACCGAAATTAACACGCACAGCAATAATAGTCGCAAAATTGCACATATGCCCAAATTTACAACTGGAATTTTACTTTTCCCAATACCTTGCAAAATGCTGGTTGAAAGACTAAGTAAACTTAAATACACAATGTTAAAAGCGTTTATCTTAATCAAATTTTCAAGCACATCAATCTCTTGCACGACCTTGCCACTAAGACCACCAGAATACAAAAATGAGACTATATCTCTTGCAAAAAAGGCGTATGCAAACGCACAAGCAATGCCAATAAGCCAAACAAGTTTGATACTTTCAGAAACATTTTGCTCGCCAACAAGATGATTTTCTGCATCAAGTTTAATATTTGGCACAAGCGCAACACCAATGCTTGTTGCAACAACAGTCGGCATATTGATGAGTGATGAAACAATGCCGTCTTCAAGGCCAAACAAAGTGCATGCCATTGTGCCATTGAGACCACTTCTCACTAAAAGCGGAACAACAATTGCACTATCAACTGCACCTGTCAATGGAATTATGCATGCTTGAAGAGAAACAAAAAATGCGAACTTAAACAAACGCCAAGCAATAGTTTTTGAAGATGGGTTTCTTTTGTCGCCAGCACACAAAAATAACTTTTTCTTGAATATATTGCTATTTGCTGGCAAAATTTCTTCATTTTTTTTAACTTTTGCATCAATACAAAATTTTTTTGTGTTCTTTCGTTTAGAAAAATATACAACACCAAACAGCAAAAACGAAAATAGTTCAGAAACAGTAACACCAAGCACTGCACCGGCAACGGAATAAATAAGTCCAAAGCTTTTAAAATATGATGCAAAAATCAAACTTAAAATTAGTTTTGATGCCTGCCCAACAATTTGCATGCCCCCGGTAACTGCCATCTCATTTTTGCCAAGAAAATAGCCCCTGAGTGTCGAACTTAAACTGCTGAAAACGATTGACGGGAAAATTATCCAGTAACAATAAACCAATCCTTCGTTGCCCTGATATTTTGCAAGTAATGGCGAAATTGCAACAAACAAAACAGAACAAAACAAAGAAACAACAAGTGAAATGAAAAAACCACACTTTAAATATCGCTTGGCAAGTTTATAGTTTTGCACTGAAATTGCTTTTGACACAAATTTGCTAAGCGCAACAGAAATTCCACTTGATGATATGACAAGCATAAAGGCATAAAGTGGAAATACAAGTTGATATAATCCCAGCCCTTGACTGCCCAAAATTTTTAAAAGCGGTATTCTAAACACCGCTCCCAAAACCTTTGTAACCAAGTTGCAAAACACCAAAATTGCAACACTAAACATAAAATTTGACTTTGTCTTTGCCATATCAACCCACTTGTTTACCCAAAAAATCGGCAAAACTTTTCGCAACATTAAGGTCGCTTTCATTAACACTCAAATTCTCACGAAAAATTATTATCGCACCAAACACATCTCCTGCCTGACAAATTGGACAAACCACAAAACTTGAAATATTATCTCCAACAATAAGTGTTCTCACTTCACTTTTCAAAAAAATTTTTGATTGGCGAGATTGAATTGTTTTTTCAACCAACGAGTCCACTTCCTTGCCAAGATATGTATTTTTTGAAACACCAGCCGAAGCAATAACTTTTTCCATATTTGTTATAAGCGTGTTTGCATTTATGCTTTCAGAAATGCTTTGAGCAATTTCATCGGCAAAATCACCAATCTCCAAAATTGGTGAATATTTTTTCAAAATAAGCTCACCACATTCGCCACTATAAATTTCAAGTGGTGTGCCTTCTTTAATTTTTAATGTTCTTCTAATCTCCTTTGGTATAACAATTCTACCAAGTTCATCAATTCTCCTTACTACCCCAGTTGCTTTCATCATAACTCCTTAAATGTAGTATTTTATTTTTTCAAAAAATTATGTAAAAAAACACATACTTTTGTATGTGCTTTTGTTATTTTTTATGTTTTGTTAAAATATGAAATCGGTTGGAGTTTTGTCATCACGGTCATCAAGGTCACTTTTGTCTTGTGGTTCATTTAATTTTTCAGTTGTGTCATCGGTTTTTTCATTATCCTGTTTGTCATCATTACTTTCATCATCAGTTTCAGTGATTACAACATTCAATCTATCTTGTTCAATTGCACCACGCATATTGATGATTGTAAGCAATTCAATTGGAAAACCCAAAATAAGAAACAATGAAACACCAATGAAAGCGCCAAGCCAATAGAAGTTGATTGAATGAATTAACAAACTGAGCAAAAATGCAATCAAAATGCCCAAACCAACAAACAAAATTGTAATGACCAGGTATATTATGCCAAGCCAAGCAATTTTTCCACGATAGCCTTTTGCAATGCTTTTTGATGCTTTAAAGTTTTCAACCACACCTTGACTTTCGTTGTCATCAAGTGTGAAGATGAAAACAAAGTTTGAAAATATCATTATTGCTGGAAAAATTATAAATACAAAGCCAATTGCAGAAATGAACATATATAAAATTGCTGACAAAATAACCGTCAAAAAGTTTGCTTTGTTAAACTTAAAGGCATCTTCAAATTTTGCATCTCCACTGCTTGCGAGATATTTTGAAACACCATTTATAAAAATGCTCCAAACAAAAACTGAAAGCAAAATTGAACGTGTAAGGAGATATGTTATCAAAAATGCCAAATAATGCAAAGTTGACATTGCAAAAATTGCACCAAGTCTGCCATTGGTTGAAGCAATGCTGTCATTAATAACAGATTTTAAAGATAATTTTTTATTTTTCATAATTCCCTCTATGTTTAGTATAAACTTTATTTTTTCAAAAGTAAAGAATCAAACAATATTTGTTAGATTTTGAGTGTCGATTTTACAAAATAGCCGAAAATAATCTACATAAACTTATCATTATTTTAACAAAGACGTTCTTCTTTTTTCGACTTTGTTCGGTGTATGGAACACATTTTTCCAAATCTGTGTCAAAAATTTTTGAATATTCAACAACTTTTTCTTTGTTATAAATAACAACATTGTCTTCAAAATTTAATGAAAATGACCTAATGTCTATGTTGCAACTGCCAAGTGTCAAAATCTCGTCATCAACAAGTACTGCTTTGCTGTGAATGAACCCTTGATATTCATAAATCTTAACACCCAAACTTAACATATCATTCAAGTAACTCAAACTTGCATAGTGAACATGCCAATGGTCAATTTTTTTAGGAACAATAATTTCAACTTCAACGCCGCTCAAAACTGCCAATTTAATGCTTCCAATAAAAGTGTCATCTGGAATGAAGTATGGTGTTTGAATTCGTATTCTCTTTTTTGCCGAAACAATCATTTTGATGATGCATTCCTTAATTGCTTCGTTTGAATTTTCCGGTCCACTGCTCAAAACTTGCATTCCAATGTCGCCAGCATCTTTTGGTGCAACTGGAAAGTATTTTTCGTTTAGGTAATAATCAACTTTGTTTTTGTCGGCAATGCTATAGCGCCAATCGGACAAAAAGATGTTTTGAAGTGAACTAACTGCACTGCCAACTATTCTAACATGAGTGTCACGCCAAGGGCTGAGTTTTTTTGAAAGCCCCATGTGGTCATCTCTAATGTTAATTCCACCGGCATAACCAATTTTGCCATCAATAACAACAACTTTTCTGTGATTTCTGTAGTTTGCATTGATATTTAAAAATTTGATATTCATAAATGGTGGGAAGAATTCTGCAATCATACCACCCGCTTTTTTAAGTTTTCTAAACATATGTTTGCGTGTGTTTAAACTGCCAACAGAGTCATACAAAAGTCTAACTTCAACACCCTGTTTTGCTTTTTCAATAAGCAAATTTTTCATTTTTTTGCCGGTTTTGTCATTTGCAAAAATGTAAAACTCAATGTGAATGGTTGATTGTGCATTTTTGATGTCTTCCATCATTTTGTTAAAAACACTTTCGCCATCACAAAAATATTCAATGCTATTGTTGTGAGTGTAAATGCTATCACTATTGTTTAGATTAAGCAAAATTAAATCTCTAACTTCTTCGGGATAATTGCTTGCTTCTTTATTTTTTTCTATTTCTTCTATTTGTTTTTTGATGTGTTTGTTGTATTCTGCGCTTGAAAGTTGCTTGCGCTTTATCATGGTTTTGGACATTCGATTAAGCCCACCACCAACAAGCCCATAAAAGAACAAACCGACAAAAGGAACAAACAAGAATAGCGTCCAAGCAACAATTCTTTCAGGCTTTTTTTTGCTGAAAAATATCATTTGCAAAACAATCAAAAGGCACAAACTATAATTAATTAGCAAAAAGATTTGAAATGTTGTCAACTTTTCCTCCTTTGTTACATAAAGAAACTTCTGTGAAGTTCTTCTTTAACTTTTTTAAATCTAAAAATCAAAATAAATATAAAACTTGCTGTGGCTGTTAAAAACGCAACCAAACTTGGCCAATAAATATATTGTTTAACATAATTGAAAATAAATACTGCAATGCTCAAAATTGTGAATATGAGAAGTGGAATAACAAATTCAAAGCCCTTATAGTAGTTACGGGCAAAAATTATCCCTGTTGAGTAAAGTGCCATAAACAAAATGAAAAATGGAATAACATAAATAAGTCCCCAACCAAAAGTGTGTGTAAACAATTCCAAAAACAAAATATAACCACAAATGCTTATGCCAACTGTTGTTGAAACTGCTGAAAAACACCACCTATGCTTAATTGGCAAAATGATGTCAAAAAACGCCAAAATTGCACCAGCAATAACATGCCAACTATATTTTACTGTGTGAAAAATTATCAATTCTATTGCAGTACAAACCAAAGTGCCAATCAAATTAATCCACTCTAAAACACGCATAATCAAATTTCTTTTGTCAAACCAAATTTTGTTGTCCGGATAGCACAAAAATTGTTGAGTGGCAAGTTGTGTGTCACTTAAATTTCTACCACAAAGTGGACAATGCTGAATTTCATCTGCAATTTCAAGTTTGCACTTATCACAATATCTCATCTTCTCTCCTATTTAATATTTGTGTAAATTTTAACATCAAGCCCAAGTGAACTCAAATATCTGCAAAAATCTCTTTCAATGCTCTTTTCTTTTATGCAACTTGTAAAGGTAATTGAAAGTTTGTTGCCAAATGTTGCAACACCAATGTTGATTGAATTTATCAAACTTTTGCAAAGCAAACAATCATATCTTTCAACCAAATTGTCAAACTCTTTTGGCGCATTTACAACGCCCAAATTTGTTAGCACAGTTGTGTAGGCATTTTCCCCAAACATACGGTAAGAAAGTGAAAGTGCCAAATTTTTTATGAAAAGTGGCATAATTCTAACAAAAAAGTTACGTTCTGCCTTAACATTTGCGTTGATGTTTTTAACAAGATATTCTCTTGTTACTTTTGTCATCTGCTTTTTTATGTTTTCAATCAAAGCATCAATGTCTTCTGTTTTGTTTTCGCCATTAAAAGAAACATCAATCCAACTTGAAAAATTTCGCAAAGTTTTTGTGTCAAAATATTTTCGCAAATTAATTGGCACACTAACAACGACCGGCTTCTTTTTTGAAACCAACTGCTTTTGATAATGAATTATGCACTTTGCATAGATTGCAGTTAAAAATTGAGTTATTGTGCAGTTTTTTTCTTTTGAAAGTTTGTGAAATTGATTTACATCAATCACTGCTGTAACAACATCTAAAACGCCATTCTGCTCTGGCGTGCCATGAATTTGATAGGCTTTTTTTGTATCACGTTTGTTAACTCCGCTTGAGTCTGCATAGCGTTTGAAGCTATCTTCAATTTCTTCTGGAAGTGGTTTATCTTTGTAGCTTATTGCAAGCTGGCTGTCATCAATCCTTTCGCCACACAAATTGAAATAGCAAGTTAAAAGCGAATTTAAAAAACAAATTGCACCTGTGCCATCTGTAAGCGAATGAAATGTTTCAAAACTAACTTTATTTTTGAAATATAGCACCCTAAAAAGATGTTTTTTCTTGTTTAAGTCCATCTTTCTGCAAGGATAGTTAACTTCCTTTTCCACCTTTGGATATGTTGAAACCATTTGAAAATAATACCAAAACATACCACGCCTTAGTGTAACATCAAGATTAACAAAACGCTCAATGCAAATGTTTAGGGCCTGTTGCAAAAGTTCAGGATTAACCTCATTTTTCAAGTATGCACTAACCCTAAAAACATTGTTCCATTTTTCGTTACTAGACGAAGGATATATCAAAGCGGCATTGTCAAGTTTAAGCCACATATTGTTTTCAGTTCTTTTTTTTGCCATATTTCACCTATTTCTTATTATATAATATTTAACAAAATATACAAAACAATTAAATCAAAATTGAAATATTTCATATTAATTATATCAAAAACCGTCACATTTGTGGCGGTTTTGATTATTGATTGTTAGATTTAAAATTGATTTTGTAATATACAGACCTTGAGTAAGGAACTGATGAAAGTTGTTGAAGATTTGATGTAATTTCAACTTCGAATTCAAGTTTAATTGATAGAACTGATTGAATTTCTTCAATTCGCCTATACAATTTCAACTTCCAAACGCCAGCGTCGTTAAACACTTCCATATATTTTGTTTTTTCTTCAACTGCTTCAAAATATGTTGAAATATCTTCAAGTGTTGGATTATCAACAAGGACATATTCATTGTTTACAAAACTATAATATCTCTTGTTTGCATCAATTTCAGTATCTTTTGTTTCTTTATATGTCGTTGATGTATGATACAAAACTTGAATTCCATTTTCGGTCACGATTTCATAGTCACTTGCATCAATATACAACTTAACATTGTGCAAACTTCCACTTGCAAGCCCTGTTGCATTTTCATCTTCCTTAAATGTTATTTTTTGTGACAAGTTTATTTCTTTATCTAAAACCGTGTCAGAAAAATTGAAGTCGCCAATATCATAATTTTCATATTTATCTTCTGGATTTTTTTGGTCATAGGTAGGACTTTCATATTGAGGTTCAACTTCAATTGCTGGCAAAATTGTAAAGGTAAAGTCGTAACTATATCCTTGTTCGCCAACAATGATTGTCACTTTTGTAACAACTTTTTCTGAAACATCTTTAAGCACAAACAAGCCAACATCATCGTTCTCTTCATCATCAATATAGTTGATATACAAACTCTTATAGCCAGTAATTTTCAAAACGCACAAGATATTGTCATCACCAAATTTATCTCTAAATTCTTGTGACAAGTTGTCCAGATGATAATTCTCTGGCAAATATAGTTTGTCACCTTTTTTGTTTGTAAGCATAAATGCAGGTTCTTTTGTAATGTTACCTTCGCTATCTGTTCTACTTACATCTTTAAAGATATCAACCACATTTGGTGCATAATATGAAACATTTTGCTCAGTAACTTCGTAGTCTGCAACAAGTTCATAAACAAATTGTTCACTTTCACTACATTCATAGCCAAAATCAGTGTAAACCACAATGCGTTCATAGTCTTTTGCTTTTGAAAGAGCTGGCAAAATTAACATTCCATCTTTAATTTTTGCACCAGTCTTTTTGCTTACAAGAGTTGTTCCTGTTTCATCAACAACTGTGTCATACTCTCCAGCAAATTTATACTTGATGAAAGGTTTAAGGTCTTTTGTGAGTGTGCCCAAACTGTTTACGAATCTAATCTCTTGATACTTTTCACCTTCATAAACAAAGCCATTGCCATCGGTGTAGCCTTCAAGTGGATAACTACTTAAAGAAACACTTTCACCCTCTATTGATGTAACAACTTGTTTTTTATTTCCTGTTGTAGCTGATGTGTTGTTGCCTTTGTTAAACTCCACTTTTCCATTGTTGATTGAAATAACAATCTCTACTTTGTTACTTTCAATGTTTCCACTAAGTGCACTTACATAAACAGTGCCTGGTTTATGAACAATAAATTTCATTTTACTTACATCACCAGTTGCAGAACCATTGCCGTCATCATCAACAATTTCCAAAATGTTTTTGTCTTCAACAAAATTGCCATCTTTTAAAACATAAGCATTTAATTCAACAAATTTACTGCTTGGGTTTTCTGGAGTGTATTCAATGTTAAATTTGAGTTCCTCAGCACCATCTTGTGCATCGCCATAGGCATCATTTACAACCCATTTGTATGTTGCATTGGCTTCGTCCAAGTAAACTCCAACTCCGTTATCTTGTGCATTGCTTGAAAGGAACAAGTCTTTGAGCTCGGTGCTTACAATTTCCAATTTGAAACTATAAAGTACTTCGCCATCATCTGTTTTTATGCTAATTCTAAGATTGCCTTCTGCAAGGGCATCAATTTCAAATGCTTTTGTGCCAGTTGTGTTGTCTGCATCAAGTTTTGAAATATTGATGTAATTTTTGTCATTTGGTTCACAAACAACATCGTAGTTTGGAAGCAAAGCACCATTTCCGGTGTAAGAAACAACAACTTTAAATTTTTGTCCTGCAAAAACTGAAACTTTACCATTGTTATCTATAGGCGCATCTTGTTCATCAACAACAGCCCAACCTTTTACAACTGGTTTTTCTACAATTTCAATGGTGATATTTTCACTGTTATGCACTGGTGTGTAAATTGGATTGCCTGAATCGTCAGAAATAATATTTCCATTTATATCAGTTTTCAAAACCACAGCAATAATAGATGTTCTGCCGGGTTTTGTTGGAACGATGTAGCCATACACTTGTTCTTTGGTTCCATCAGTCTTGTCAATGTTTCCACAAATTGCATAATAATCTACATCATTGACTGTAACTTTAATTTTTGAATCAACTTGAATGACATCTTCTGAAGCAAGTGCAAAATACATAATTTTTTTGTAAGTTGGTTCATTTGGATTTAATACGGCAGTATTTGTCAAATCAAATGTTTCGGTGTTTGTGTCTGACTTGTTCAAAGTAATTATTCTTGTTGAAGGAATTTTGTTTGTAAATGAGATTTGTTCAACATCTACTTTTGTGATGTCAACTTCTGTGTAGGCATAGAGATATTTTGTGTTTCCATCTTGGTCAACTTCGCTTGGATATCTAAAGCAAATTACATTTTGATTTGAAGTGAAGTCCAGAACTGACAATTTCCAAGTTAATTGAGTTGATGATGTTTTTTCAAGTTTGATAAACTTGTCGGTCAAAACAATTTTTTTGTCATCAACAACAATTGCATCTTCTTCATTTTCACGTGTGATGTAACCTGCAACTGCTTCTGTTTTTGTGTTTAATAGCACATTTTTTTGAATTTTTGAATCATTAACCGTCAAAGTTATATCAACAAAATAATTATTTCTATCACAAGCAACAGATTGGTCATTTGATGCTTTGATTGGAATATCTTTTTCAAAAACTGCGTATGATGGCTTTTTATCTCTACTGGTGTCTCCACTTTTTTGTGTTGTTATTGAAGAAACTCCAACTTCTTTAATATTAAACACAAGTTCGTTTGACCAAACTCTTATTTTGTTAAACTCTTCTTCCCACTTTGCAGTTGCATCATCACCATACTCTGCCCTAAAATCTTCTAGGTTCGGAATTTTGAAAGTGTTGTTGTAGGTTGTGATAATGTATGCCTTAACAGCAAAACTGCCTTCGGCATCTGACTTAACTGTTACAATTCCATTGCTGTTTACAGTGGCTTTACTTTCATCATCAATTTGATAGTAAACAATTTTGCTTTCAACTTGATTCCCGTTTGCATTTTTAAGCACATAGTTTGATGTTGTGCCATATGGCTGAATTGTTGTTGGTGTGTTGATAGATTTTGGAATATTTTCACCACTTGTCAAATACTTGTCTGGTGAAAAACTTGTTGCAGCAACTTTTATGACAGAACTTGATTCTGCATAAATGTCAGTTGATTTAACTTCGCTGTCATTTGCAAGACCAATTTCAATGCCCTCAACTGGAATGTCAACAAAGATAAAAGCGTTTTTCTCAATTAAACCTTGTCTAACATTAATCTCAACCCAACCACCAACATTAACTTCAATTTCTTTTGTGCCTTCGCCGTCAGGAACCGTCACTTTTCTTGTTTGTGGTTTAACTGTTATTGGACTGCCAAGTTTAACAGCATATTTGGTATATACCTTTTCTTCTGCTGGTTGGTCTTCAACTGGCTGTTCATCGATAGAAGTTTTGTCATCATCGAGCTCACTTGGGTCAACATAGTGTGACACATTCTTATCTTCAACAAGTTGAATGATGCTTGTATTTTTGATTGTCAAAATTGCATCAAGTTCGGTGCAACCCTCATTTGGAGCAATCAAAATTTCATCAGGTCCATCAATCACATATTGATATGTTGCGCCCGAAGGCAAAGCACTGCCATCTTTTGCAACAAATGTTATGCTTTCAAGTGGAACATAAGGTGGATTGAACCCACCAGTTGCCCAGACATAGCAAATTGATGCACCAACAATGCCCACCATAACTGCAACACAAATGCCAAAAATTTTTAAGAAATTTAGCCATTTTTGTTTTTTTGTCATTGGGGTTATAACAACATTTTCTTCCTTTGCCATTTATTGCTCCTTTAAACTACATTTATGTTAGTATGCACATATTATATTAAATTATATAATTTAAAAAAAACATTGTCAAATAATTGTTTGATAGTTTGCTTTGATATTAAAAGAATATAAATCACATAAAAGGTGACAAATTGCAAAACATAAATTATGTTTAAATTATTTTTGGCAGTTGTTTTAAGTTTTGTTGGTATGTTTGCAAATTTCAACATAGAAAGCACAACTTTGTGCAAATATTCAGGCTATGTTGAACATTTGTTTATTCACTCACTCATTGCTTACCCTGAAATTTTGCAACAAAAAAGCAGTGCAACTCAAGAGTTATACAAAAAAGATTGCTTAACATACACGCAATTTAAAGACATCTTGCAAAGACTTTATAAAAATGGCTACTGCCTTGTTGACATTAACAAAACATTTGCGCAAGACAAAAATGGCAATGCCGTTAAAACAAACTTCAATTTTCCAAGAAACAAAAAGCCCTTTGTGTTAGGAGTTGATGATGTAGTTTACGACCCTAAAAAAAGTGGCAACGGAATGGTTGATAAAATTATTGTAGATGACAAAGGCAAAATTGCAACAGAAGCAAACATAAATGGAAAAATTTGTATTTCATATTCACGAGAATTTGTATCAATTCTAGAAAACTTCATCGCCCTTCACCCCGATTTTAGTTTTGAAAGTGCACGAGCAACAATAAACCTAACCGGCTTTTGTGGAATTTTGGGTTACAGAACTAGCCACAGCAATAAAGAGATAAGAGAAAAAGAAGTTGAAAAAGCAAGACCTGTTGTTAAAAAACTGAAAGAACTTGGCTACAATTTTGCCTGCCACAGTTTTGGTCATTATCATATGAAAAAAGTATCAACAAACTACATTGAGCGTGACCTTGCAGACTGGTCAACCTATGTTGAACCACTGATAGGAAAAACTAACATTTTTGTGTACCCATATGGTGAATGGGAATTGGTTTCTGACAACAAAATTTCGCCAAAACAACAACTGCTGTTTGATTATGGTTTTAGGTTGTTTTGTGGCGTTGGAATATATCCTTTCTTTTCATATTTGCCACAAAATTCTGGCATTAAACAAAAATTTTTGTTTTGGGACAGAAAGCCATTAGATGGCTACACAATCAAAAACAGACAAAAGGAATTAAGCCACTTATTGAGATGAAATATCAATATAAAATTTGTCATTGTAAATGGCTATATCAATTAATTATTGTTAAATTATCTTAATATAAAAACTGCTTAAAATTGTATAACTTCTCTTGAATAAACCAAAACTTACAACACAAATAAATTCATTGTCTAAATTGTTTAGTTGCTTTATTATTTTAAAATTATTTAATGAGTTTAGTTGTTACAAAAAAATATTAATTTAGTTGTTTTTTAAAGCATATTAAAAAACTCACAAAACCAATTAATAAAATTTTAATATTTATACATTTTTATTTTGAAAAAATTTATGCCAATGATTAAGTTACAAAAATGCAATATTATATATTATCAAAAAAGCATAAAAAGGATTTCCAAAAAATTTGTATCAAAAAACTCCCTTTGGGGAGTTTTTTATTACTTGTTTTGCAATAGGCTTGCAGATATTGAGCCACCATTTGAAATAAGTGTTAATGAGTTTGAACTTGATTCGCAATTTACACCATGAGTGATAATTTTCAAGTTGCCTTCTGTGGCTGCTCCATCACAATTGTTATATTCAACATCTCCGCCTAGGCTAACGTTTACATTGCCACTTGATGACTTTGTTGTGAACATATACTGCAAATTGTCTTTAATTTGTACATCAATTTTTGAACTTGTTGTAACTTTGTTTTCGCCAACGACTTTCACAAATTCAAGTTTAACAAAACCAGCCGTTTCAATGTTTGTTTTGCCTTGAATGTTTGTTGCTTCAACAGAGCCATTGCTTGAATTTTTTACTATGAGTTCTTTTTGAACGCCATCTGCAAAATGAACTTTTGTTGAGCCGGTTGCGCTTTTAACTTCAACATTTTCATAAGCATTGTCAATTGTAACATTGTTTTGATTTGCTATGATTTTAACCTCTGCATAGCAATTGTTAATGTACAAACTGCCATTGCCACAATCAATTGAACTTGTTGCAACACTATCAGTCAGTTCTTCTGACATTTTGTTTAAATTGCCATTAATAACAATTTTAGAAACTCCACCCTGAACACCAAACTCGCCTTCAACATTGTTTGCACGGAATTCAAGATTTGGAGAATGGAAGTATGTTGTTCCATAAAGTGTTCCTGAAACTTTAACAAGTCCACCATTGCCTTCTTCTTGGCAGGTAACTGAAAGGTCAGAATAAAGGTCATAAGCACTCTTTTTGTCACTCATATCGCCAAATTCTACAAATGGGCTTCTTCCTTTAATTGTAATTTTATTTCTCTTTGCAATTTGATTTTTAATTTCTGTTACACTGTTTAATTTATAACCATTTTTGAATATGAAAGTACCATAGTCACTATCAATGTTCAAATTTCCACTTATTGGAGAGTAAACATAAACTCTTCCTGTTACAGATTTCATTGACAAATTTGCAAGATGTAAATTTGATGGCAAATCATAACTGATATTTTTTGTTTTTGTGTTAATGCTTAATGTTTCAAGTTGTGCATATGCACCTTCTTCTTCTGGAGTGATAAATCTGAAATCTGAAGCAGAAGTTTCAACGCTGATAACTTTAACCCTAGCATCGTTTGGCACAATAACAGTCAAAATGCTTTTGTTGTAAAAAGGCAAGCCCTTTGGCTCTATTGTTTTAAGTGTGAATTTGTTTCCATCTTCTTGTGCATCAATTGTAATTTGTTTAACGTTATCCTTAACAATTCCCTGCATTTTTGCACTTAATTGGTAAGAAATTTGTGAAACTTTTCTGTAGTCTATGTTAACTTGAGTGCCATCGGTCACAACTGTGATATTGTTAACTGGGCTTTCTGAATTTAATGTTTCTACTTGGTAATTTTTTTCTATGTTAACAAAAGTGTAGCCAAAAATTGAAACTTTGCCAATCATCATAACGGCAAAACCGCAAAGAACCACCATAACGCAAATTCCAAGCAAAATGAAAATGCTACCAATAATCTTTTTTATGAGTTTCATATCAATACCTCTAGGTTAATTATACACTATTATATCAACAAAATCAATACTACACTCCAAAATTTTTTGTTCAACAAAAAAAGTGAAGTTAGCCTTCACTTATTTGTCTAGTAGCACGCCCTTAATTCTTCTGATGCCAGCACCACTGCTCTCTTCTTTAAGAAGTTTAAATCTTCCAAGTTCGCTTGTGTTTTTAACATGTGGACCACCGCAAATTTCTTTGCTGTAATCACCAATTGTGTAAACAGTTACTTCATTGCCATACTTGTTGTTAAAAATTCCAAGTGCGCCTTGCTTGTGCGCTTCTTCAGGTGACATGGTTTCGCAAACAACAGGCAAAGCCTCTGCAATTTTTTGATTTACAACATCTTCAAGGTGTTTTTTCTCTTCTTCAGTCATTTTTCTATCCAAATTAAAGTCAAAACGCATTCTTTCTGGTGTGATGTTTGAGCCTCTTTGAATAACTTGGTCGCCATACATTCTTCTAAGTGTTGCAAGCACAAGGTGTGTGCAAGTGTGATATTTTGTTTCAATTTCGCTGTGACCTGCAAGACCACCCTTAAACACTTGTGTCAAGTTTGCACGAGATAGTTGTTGATGCTCTTCAACAGATTTTTTGTAGCCTTCCATATCAACTGCAATATTTTTTTCTTTTGCAAGTTCTGTTGTAAGTTCAACAGGGAAACCAAATGTGTCGTGAAGTCTAAATGCAACAGCGCCACTCAAAACGCCATTGTTAACTTCGGCAATTGCTTTGTTAAATTCCTTTAAGCCAGCCGAAAGTGTGTTGTTAAATTTTTTAACTTCGGCATTCAAATCTTCAATTATAACTGCTCTGTTTGTTTCAAGAATTGGGCAATCATCTTTATAATAATCGACATAGTAATTAACAAGGTCTGCAAGTTTAGTAAGGTCTGTGCCAATGTTTCTTGCGTAGGTTACTGCTCGCCTAATAAGTCGTCTAAGCACATAGCCTTGACCAACATTGCTTGGTGTAACACGGTGCTCATCGCCTAAAACAAATGTGCTTGCACGCAAATGGTCACAAACAATTCTAAATGATTTTGTTGACTTTTCACTATCTTCATATTTTGCTGTGCTTATCTTTTCAAGCGTTTCAATTGCACCCTTCATAACATCAATTTCATAGGCAGACTTATAGCCATTGAGAGCAGCAACATTTCTTTCAAGCCCCATTCCGGTATCAACATTCTTTTGCGCAAGAAGTTGTGGTTTGTCGCCAGCATTTTTTACAACATATTGCATAAACACATTGTTGCCAATTTCAACATAGTGGCCACAATCACATGCTGGCGAACAATTTGGTCCACACGCTGGTTTGTCGGTAATGTAAAATATTTCAGAGTCTGGTCCACAAGGTCCTGTTTCACCAGCACTCCACCAGTTATTTTCTTTGCCAAAATAGAATATTTTTTCTTTCGGCATTCCGCAATCTTGCCAAATCTTTGCACTTTCTTCATCTCTTGGAGCACTTTCATCACCTGCAAAAACTGTTACTGCAAGACGTTCAAGTGGCAAATCTAGATAGTCCTTGCTGGTCAAAAATTCATAGGTGCTTTTTATTGCGTAATCTTTGAAATAGTCACCCAAACTCCATCTGCCAAGCATTTCAAAAAATGTAAAATGATTTGCATCGCCAACAGACTCAATGTCGTTTGTTCTTAAACATCTTTGAACATTAAAAAGTCTTTTGCCAAGTGGGTGTGGTTTGCCAAGCAAATATGGAATTAGTGGTTGCATACCTGCTGTTGTAAACAAAACAGAGTTGTCGTTTTCTGGAACAAGACTGCTGTCTTCAATTTGTTTGTGGTCGTGAGATTTATAAAAATCTATCCACATTTTTTTTAATTGTTTAACTGTGAAATTTTTCATCTAAATAGCTCCAATTGTTTTCAATAAAATAACATCTACATTTTAAACTCTTTTGCCACAAAAGTCAATTGTTGCGTATTACTTAAATAAAATCACAATAAAAATGAAGCACCTTTCAATGCTTCAAATTTTACTATTTTGTTTTGTGATACAATGCACGCATACTATTTAGCACTGCCAAAAGTGTAACACCAACATCGGCAAACACCGCATAAAGCATTCCAGTAACACCCAAAGCACCCAATATTAAAAATGTCGCTTTTACAATTGCTGAAACGCCAATGTTTTGCCAAACAATTTTTCTTGTGTATTTTGAAATTTTAATTGCTGTTGCAACTTTTTGTGGGTTGTCATCAACAAGCACAACATCACTTGCTTCAATGCTTGCTTGGCTTCCATTTATGCCCATACTTATGCCAACATCGGCAAGCATAAGAGATGGCGCATCATTTATTCCATCACCAACATAGCCAACAAAAGAACCCTTTTTGCCTTTTTCTTGTTCAATCCAATGATATTTATCTTCTGGCAAAAGTTTTCCAAGTGAAGTGTCAATGCCAACATCAGCGCCAACTTTTTGAGCAACCTTTTCGTTGTCACCAGAAAGCAAAACAGTTTTTATGCCCATAGATTTTAAGTTTGCGATTGCTGGTTTTGTTGAATCCTTTATTGCATCACTTAAATATATTTGACCAATCTTTTTGTCATTTTCAAAAAGCACAACACTCGTTCCGCAATTTTCTGCTTCTGCTCTGCCAACAAAATACTTTGCGTTTTGATACTCAAACTCAACACCCTTTCCTGCAATTTCCTTAAAATTTTGAACTTTTTGCAATGGTTTTGTGTTTTCAGCCAAAATTGATTTTGCAATTGGATGCAAAGAATTTTGTTCGCCAAGACAAGTTAGCCACAAAATATTTTCTTGTGACCTATTTTCATCAAATGATTCAATTTTGTCAATTTTAAACACACCTGTTGTAAGCGTTCCCGTCTTATCAAACGCCACAACATTAAGTTTTGCACAAGCATCCAAATAGTTTGAGCCCTTTATTAATATGCCATTTTTTGATGCATTGCCAAGCCCTGAAAAATATGAAAGTGGAACAGAAATTGCAAATGCACAAGGACAAGAAATAACAAGGAAAATAAGTCCACGATACAGTGCTGTGTCAAAATTTTTGCTAACAGCCCAAACAATTGCGCCAACAACAATTGAAAGCACAACAACAGCAATTGTGTAGTAACTTGCAACTTTTGAAATTACTGTTTCAGTTTTAGATTTCTTTTCTGATGCGTTTTCAATCAAATTTAAAATTTTGCTAACCGTGCTGTTTTCATAAAGCCCAGTGGTTTCAATTTTCAAAATTCCATCTTTAACAATGCTTCCACTCAAAATTTCATCGCCACTATTTTTTGAAACAGGCAAACTTTCGCCCGTCAAACTTTGCATGTCAAGTGTGGCACTGCCATCAACAATTTTGCCATCAATTGGCACACGCTCACCGGGTCTAACAACAATTGTTTCGCCAATTTGCACTTCTTTTGGACTAACCTTTACTTCTTTGCCATCTCTAACAACAACAGCATATTCGGGTTCTAAATTTGTCAATTTTTCAATGGACTTACGGCTTTTGTCAACAGCCATACCCTCCAAAATTTTTCCAAGAGAATAAAGTGCAACAACCATAAGTGCTTCCATATGTTTGCCAATTATTGATGCTCCAACAACTGAGATTGTTATCAGCAAATTTTCATTGACAACACCACGAAGCAGTAGTTTGATTGCCTTGATGTATGTTTTGTAGCCAAGCAGCAAAGCACTTGCAACAAACAAGATCCAAAACAACCACTTTGGCATTGCAATGTTTAAAACACACAAAACACCAAGCGCCACGCCCAAAAACAATATTGCAAAATCAACAATTAGTTTGTTGTTTACCTTTTTTTGAGATTTATTCTTATTTTCAATTTTCACATCTGGTTCAACTTGTTTTGTTAGGCTAATTATGTCCATCAACGCTTTGTCACAATTTTCACTTTCAAAACTGAGTTTTGAGTGAACAAAATCTATCTTTGAGTTTTCAACACCATCTATTTTGTTAATCTCTTTTTCCAATGTCTTTGCGCAATTTGCACAATCCAAACCCAATATCTTAACAGTTTGTTTTTTAATGGACTTTTTTTGAGATTTGTTCTTACTTTCAATTTTCACATCTGGCTCAACTTGTTTTGTTAGGTTAATTATGTCCGTCAGCGCTTTGTCACAATTTTCACTTTCAAAACTTAATTTTGAGTGGACAAAATCTATCTTTGCATTTTCAACACCATCTATTTTGTTAATCTCTTTTTCCAATGTCTTTGCGCAATTTGCACAATCTAAGCCCGTTATCTTAACAGTTTGTTTCATCAATCATCTCCATGATATGTTCTTTGCTAATTTCAAAAACTTGTTTAACATGTTTGTCTGCCAAACTATAAAAAACTTCCTTGCCAACTTTTTTGCACTTTATCAAATTCATTTCTCGCAAATTTTTAAGTTGATGCGACACTGCGGATTTTGTCATGTTTAGAATATTAGAAATGTCACAAACGCAAAGCTCTCCTTCGTCAAGCGCATTTATAATTTTAAGCCTTGTGCTGTCTGCAAGTGCTTTGTAAAAATCACTTATTGAAATGAGCGTGTCATCGTCAAGCATTGCTCCATTCACTTTTGAAACTTCTTGCTCGTGAATCAAATTACAATCACAGCCTTGATTACATTTTGTCATAATATTCTCCTTTAAATAACAGTTGAACAAATATTCAACCATATTATAGTTGAATGAACATTCAACTGTCAATTGTTTTTATGAAGTTTTTCAAAAAATGTCACAACAAAACAATTTTTTCCAAAACTTGAAAAAGCAACAAAAATAATCAAAAAAATGTATATAATGCTCTTTTTGTTTTCTAAATTTTATTATTGTGCTATAATTTCCTTGAAAGGAGATATTATGAAAAAATTTTGGAGCGAGTTTAAAAAATTTATAAGTCGTGGCAATGTTGTTGATATGGCAATAGGTGTTATCATTGCGAGTGCTTTCACAGCAATTGTAACATCACTAACAAACAAAATTATTATGCCACTAATCAATTGGCTTTTGGCAGTTATTACAGGTGGAAATGGTCTTGATGCAATTTACACATTCTTAAAAAAGGCATACACCGTTGATGGTGCAGGCAACAAAGTTATTGACCTTGCAAACAGCATTTACATTGATTGGGGTTCACTCATCACAGCTGTTATCAACTTCTTCTTGATTGCATTCATATTGTTCTGCATTCTTAAAGCATTCAATGGTATGGAACAAGGATTTAGAAAAGTTAGAGGCGATTTTCCAACACGAGCAGAACGCAAAGAACTCAAAGCAAGAAATGTTGACATGAAAAACACAAGAGAAGTTTTGGCAAAAACTGCTGAACTTAGAGCCGAAAAGGCAAAGAAAGCAGCCGAAGAAAAAGCAGAAGCCGACAGAAAAGCACGTCTAGAAAACCCAACACAAGAAGACTTGCTTAAAGAAATTCGTGATTTGCTTAAACAAAAAACTGTTCAAAATGAACCAGTTGTGTTGCCAAACACCGATGAAGACAAGCCAGTTGCACTTTCTAGCGAAGACGACAAAGAATCTGAATAATAACAAAAAAGAGCAAGCCTCACTTTGAACACTGCTCTTTTTTAATGCACTTTAAATTTATCAGTTGCCTTAAAAATCAAAAAACCTTTTTTGCACTTGCATATTTTATATGTATTTTAAACTTTTGCATTTTAAATTGTCGTTTCAAAATATTTTTGTCAAAACAAATATCTGCACAATATTCAACCGCACCTATCAATAAAAAACCACCCTAAATGGTGGTTTAAATAATTGTTGTTTTATTTTTACAATGAAAGCTCGTTTTCTTCATTCTCTTCTTTTTTTGTTTCTTGATCTGCAAATGTCACAACAAAGTCTGCCTGATTTGCTCGCTTAACAGTAACAAGCCTGTCATCATACAATTTTTTAATATTTGTTTCGTCCATCGTGGTGTAATCACTCACATTTGCAATGGTGTGAAACATAATTGTTTTGTCCATAAGATTTTTGTCATAGATGTCACGAAAACCAAGTGTGTGCATCATTTCGTGCTTAACAACAAAACTCAATGCAGTTTCATTTGTTTCAGTATCTCGCCAATTTTGCACGCTTGGGTCAATTTTAATGTCAATTGGATAGTTTATCACGGCAGTTTTTTCGTTAAAAGTTAAATGTGTGTTGCCCAAAGTGGTTTCATCACCAACACTGCCATAGCGAATTTTTATGTCTGCATCAATATGTCCATTGTCAGAATCTAAAATTGTATAGTTTAAATTTTTGCTGATGTCGTCAAGCCTTTCAATTGCTGAAACAACTTGCTTTTTGTCTTGCTCGTTGAAACTTTCAACTGCAACTTTAATTGGTTCATCAGTCAAATTTAATCTTAATGGCACACCACTTTTTGTTTCAAGCATCAGCCCTTTAACATCTTCAAAACCAGCACACAACTCTCTTTTATTTTTTTGGTCCATTACAAAAATGGTTGCAGGCACAGCAATTGTAAACATCACAGTTGCACCCAAAATTCCAATGCTAGAAAACTTTTTTTTCATAATATCCTCTAATTTCATTATACATTCAAAGCTCTTAAATGTCAAGCCCCAAGAATATGGCGCAATAGCCCTATATTTGCAAACTTTGACAATTTGAATATTGATGACTAAAAATATTTTTTTGTAATGAGTTTAAATGTTTTTCTAATCACTACCCCACCGATTAAAAAATCACCCGTTGGGGTGATTTTCTATTTTAATGTGTTTTTTTATTTACGCCATTATGCGGTGAAAACAAGTTGTTCAATTTGGTCAACGGAACCAAAATCTGTAACATCAACATAGCCAAGGTCACCATCGCCAAAAGAAACTTCAAAGAAAGTTCTTGTTTGTATGCATGCATTGTTTTTGAAAAATGAGTAAGAAACAATTCCACTTGCAATTGCTATATGTGCAGCGTCTTTTTGAAGTCCTACAAGTTCATAATTAGTATCAAAAATTTCAACACCACCATATGAGTAGAATTTATAATTATCCAAGAATATTGCACAAATTTTGCCATTGTTAAAAACATTTTGACAATTTGTTGACATTGACGCATCTTTTGCAATTGTATTGTGGCTGAATGTATGTCCCTTTGAAGTTGCAAAAATGTTTAAGCCATTAAGGAATTCGTCTACAGTAACACCATCAGTTCTAGAGCCCATTGCAACCCAAAGAGTATCTTTAAGTTGTGTTGTTTCTGTACTATCACCTATGTTGCCAATGATAGAGCCATCATCATCATACATGTAAGGGTCATAGTTAGGGATTAAATCTGGAATTTCATAGTCATAATATGCAACAGCAATGGCACCTGCAGTTATGCCACAACTATTAGGTTTGCTATATGAAATAAAGTCTTGAAGTGATCTTTCGGTAAATGCAGAATAATTTTCAACGTAGTAATCATATTGCAACTTTTCTTTAATTGGCGTTGCAGTTACAACATCATCACAATATCTTGTTGCAGGTTTGATTAGAAATGAAAACAAAATTGGTAATAGCAAGATTGCAGACAACAAAACAATGCCCACTTTTTTTAGCCTTAGAGATTTTAACAAAAAAATTCTCCGTTAGCAGTGCACCCGCTATAGGAGAATTATATTAAATATTATTTAATATTGCAAATTATAGTGTCACATAATGTATTGTAAATGTTTGAATTCGTTTTTTTATTGTCAATAAAATTTATGAAAAATTTTAGATTTTTAGTTTTAATATATAAATATGTCTCTGTGTTTCTTCTATTAGTGATTTTCTTTTCGTATTTTTCATAAAATTCAGTTTGTTCATACTTGGCAGAATCGGTCAAATATTTATCCGATTTTTTATAATTAAATTCTGGATTAAGAACCAAAGTAATAGCAACTAAATACCCTTTCGTAGAATAATATTTGAAGTCAACGGCATAGTCCACTCCTTTGTCGAAATGCGAACGGCTATAATTCATATTGCAACCCTCATAAAAATCAGATATGTATTCCAAACCATGTGATTCCAGTCTTGATGTAAGTTGATCAGTAGTCAACTGGGTTATTATTTCGGTATCAGCATCAGAGTATCTTTTTAGTGGGGTGCTCTCTACTATCTTTGCATTAGTTCCAGAAAATGAATATAACGAACAAACTAAAATCATCACAATAATTGGATAAGTGCTAAACCACCTTTTGCATCTTGCAAGCCATTTTGATTGCTTTTTAGGCTTTTCGCTTTCAAAATCTTGTGACAAGCCTGTTTGCTCAGAACGATTTTTAGAAATTGGCGTTTGCGTTTGCTGTGCACTTGCTTCACCATTTTCGTTTTTATGTGTGTTACCACAGGTTTCTACTCCATGCAACTGCATAGAAACCTTTGCAACTTCATCAATGATTTCGTCCCCTTTTTTAGTCTTCATGAAATCTTCTCCTAAGCTTATACTCAATTGTGCGTAATTTTCGTTTGATTGTTGACGGCGAGGTTTCAAGAAATTCAGCAATTTCATAAAGTTCATAACCCAAATGTCTAAACTCAAGAATTTGCCTTTCGACTGGTTTCAGTTTTGCACACTCCATGCGCAATGCAAAATTGAGTTCCCAGTTTTCTTGGTCGTCATAAAATGTGTCGTAGTTTGCAATTGCCTTGTCAATTTTTGCTTGTTCGTGAATTTCTTTATTTATATAATTCCACGTTTGACACCTTGCAACTGCATAAATCAAGCCAAAACAACTTGTAAGTGTCCTGATTTTTCTAATTTCAACAAGAACAGTCATAAAAATGTTTTGAACAACATCTTTGCACGTTTCAACATTTTTAATTTTGCCGTAAACAAATGCCATAAGTGGTCCGTACATTGTTTGAAACACTTCGTCAAATGCTCTGTCATCGCCATTTCGGTATTTTAACATTTGTTGATTTATTCGTTCTTTGTCTATGAAATAATTTGCTACTTTTTCCAAAATATTATCCTTCGTATCTCCGCAACTTAAAAATTAACGCATTGGTACTTGCTTTTTTGCAGTTTTGATATCTTACTGCTATATAATAATCAAAATTTTTAGCCTTTATAGGTCAAAAATCATATTTTTTATTTTAAAAAGTTTTTTTCAACAACACTAAAATTGTCGTCAAGCGTATAACAAATTGGTTCGCCAGTTGCAAGTTCAACCTTTTCAATTTGTTCGTCACTCAAATTTTCCAAAATTTTGATAAGCCCCCTTAAACTGTTGCCATGTGCAACAACAAGAGCAGTTTGCTCTGACATAATATGTTTTTTCATAAAATTTTGAAAATAGTCATCAACACGCAAAATTGTGTCATTTAAACTTTCGCCAAGTGGCAATGGTTCGCTAACCTTTTTATATAGTTCATCAAACTTTGGGTTGCGCTCATCATCTTGTGACAAAAGTGGTGGCGTTGTTTGCGCACTTCTTCTCCACAAATGCACTTGCTCCTTTCCAAATTGCTTTTCTGCATCTGCTTTGTTAAGCCCCTGCAATGCACCATAATGACGCTCGTTAAGTTTCCAAGATTTGTATATCGGAAACTTTTGTTTGATTGTTGAACAAATCAAATCAAGCGTTTGTGTTGCTCTGATTAAAACAGATGTAAAAGCAACATCAACCTTAATTCCATTTTTCAAAATTATGTTGCCGGCTTCCTTTGCCTCTTCAACACCCTTTTGTGACAAACCAACATCAGTCCAACCTGTGAATCTATTTTCCAAATTCCAAAAACTTTGACCATGTCTAATTAAAACTAACTTAATCATTTACTCTCCCAATTTTAAAAAAGAATTGGCAATCAGAACCAAGTCTTTGCCAATTCCAATCATCTATTATATTATAACCCCAATCACTTTTTAAAGCAAACCTTTTCAAGCACCAAACCCTTTGGGCTCATTGTTTTTGCAATGTTTTGTGACCTATCGCATATTTTAAGCAAATTTTCAATATCTTTTGTGCCTAGATTGCCCTTTCCACATTCAACCAATGTGCCAGCGACAACACGCACCATATTGTACAAAAAGCCATCTGCTGTCAAATATATCTTAATTAGGTCGCCAAACCTAACAACTTTTGCTTCAATCAAATTTCTGGTGTATGTTTTCACATCATCATTATAATTGCAAAAAGACTTAAAGTTGTGCCTTCCAACAAGCATATTTGCACATTTTTGCATATTCAAAACATCAAGTTTGCCCTCCACAAAAACAGCATCTCTATTTAAAAGTGGTTGTATGTGCATTCCATCATAAACTGAATATTCATATGTTTTGCTTTCAACATTTGCACGCAAATTAAATTTTGTGTCCACTTCACTGCTTTGTTGGCACTGAATCTCATTTGGTAAAAATCTATTAAGTTTAAAGCAAATTCTGTCAGCCGGCAATTTTGTTTCGGCATCAAAAGTAAAATAGAATTCTTTTGCACTTACGCCAGAATCTGTGCGTGAACAACCAGCAATTGTAATTTCTTCGCCAAAAAGTTTTTGCAAACAATTTTCAATTTCAAGTTGAATTGTCTTTTTGTCACCATTTATTTGAAAACCGGCATATTGTTTGCCATTAAACTGCACTTTAACCAAAAATCTTCTCATGGTTACATTATACCACATCTTTGCAATTTTGAATTGCTTTTTTAACAATGTTACAAAAATTCTTGTTTATGTTTAAAAATAAACTGCAAATAAGAAAACTGTAAAACAAACTGCAACATTGTGTGTTTAAGTGCTTAAACAATTTTGCTTTTACTCACTAAACCAAAACAGCAGAACGGTTTTGCAAATTATAATAAATTTGACGGCATAAGTTCAATTCATACTTATTTTTTTGAAAAGTGCTTATTTACATCCTTATAAATTTTTAGCAAATCAGCATCAAGATAAGTTAATGCTTTTGCTTCAATCTCGCTTGGCACACCATAAAACGCTTCTGCAATAGCACCAGCAATTGATGCCATTGTGTCAGAATCTCCACCCATTGAAATTGCCGTTTTTATGGCATCTTCAAATGAATTTGAAATTAAAAATGCAAAAATGGATTGTGGAACTGAACCTTGACAAGAAGAATCAAATTTGTAATTTTTAATCAAATCATCATAATCAAACTGCAAATTATAGTAGTTTTTTTCAATATAATCTGAAATTTCTTGTTTGCTCTTTTTGTGAAGTGCAAGCCAAATTGCCATTGCAACTGCTTCTGCTCCCTTAACACCCTCGGGGTGATTGTGAGTTGTTTCAGAAACAACTTTTGCAAGTTTTTTAACTTCGGTTTCCGTCTTTGCAAAATATGGCACAGCAGAAACACGCATTGCACTCCCGTTGCCAAATGAGTTGTAGGGCGAAAAGTCGCCTTTTTCCATCCATTCTCTAAATCTGTGCCCAAAACCACAATTTGGATACTTTTTTGCATAAAAAACTATGTTTTTTGTTATTATTTCACCTAAATTTTCAAAATTTTGACCACTCTCCAAAAGTGACTTTGCAACTGCAAGCGTCATAATTGTGTCATCAGTAAATATATCATCGGGTTGAAACAATTCAAAATTTTTGTATTTTATTCTATTCCTTTCATATTTTGAACCGGCAATATCGCCAACAATTGCACCAATAAGCATAAAATTCTCCCTGCATACATTATATCACACAACAATGTATGGGCTCTACCTTTTTATGGCATAAAAAAACAAAACATTTCTGTTTTGCTTTTTCTAAACTATACTAATTCAACAATTGCCATTTGAGCATTGTCGCCACGTCTTGCACCAAGTTGAAGAACTCTTGTGTAACCGCCACCTTGACCCAATTCTGCTTTTCTCTTTGCATATTTTGGAGCATAAACATTGAACATTTTTTCAATGAGTGGATGTGCTACATTGCCAGTTCTCTTTGCAAAATCTTCCTTAGATTCCTTTGGAAGTCTTTGTTCTTGAATGTCGTAGAGGCTTGCCATAAGCTTGCGTCTTGCACTAAGTTTCTTTGGTCCATCAACAACAACTTCTTTCTTAACTTTTTCGCCCTTTGCATTGACAACTTCTTTTGTTACTGTAACAGTGTCTTCATAAGTGTTCATTGCAAGTGTGATGAGTTTTTCAGCATAACTTCTTGTTGCTTTTGCCTTTTCAAGTGTTGTTTCAAGTTTTCCAGTCCAAAGAAGAGTAGTTGCTTGATTTCTTATAACTGCCATTCTTTCATCAGTTGGTCTTCCCAATTTTTTTACTGCTGCCATATAAATTACTCCTCATCATTTCTTAAACCAAGGCCATAACTTTCAAGTTTTTTGATAACTTCATCAAGTGATTTCAAACCTAGGTTTCTAACTTTTAACATATCATCTTTAGATTTTTTTGTTAAGTCTTCAATAGTATTGATACCTGCTCTCTTCAAGCAATTGTAACTGCGAACTGAAAGTTCCATGTCATCAATGCTCATTTCAAGAACTTTTTGTTGTTTGTCTTCTTGTCTGGTTTTGAGAACACTAAGACCTTTCATACTTTCAACAAGATCAACAAACAATTGTGTGTGGTCTTGTATAACTTTTGCAGAAAGGCTTGTTACTTCTCTTGCAGAAAGTGTGCCATTGGTTTCCACTTCAATGGTCAATTTATCATAGTCCATTTTTTGTCCAACTCTGGCATTTTCAACACTATAGTTAACTTTTTTAACTGGTGTGTAGATAGAATCTACTGCAATCCAACCAATATCACTTATGCGTGTTTTGTTGATGTCCGCAGGAACATATCCTCTTCCACGACCAATCATAATTTCCATTTCAAAAGTTGCATCTTCCATTGTGCAAATATGCAAATCTGGATTTAAGATTTCAACTTCTGGATTTGGTTCAATATCACTTGCCTTAACTTCGCCAGCACTATACTTTTTGATGTAAAGTGTTGTTGTAAAGTTTTCATCAAGGCTAACTGTTTTAATTGCCATGCTCTTAATGTTAAGAACAATGTCAATAACATCTTCTTTAACGCCTTTGATTGTGGAAAATTCATGTTGAACGCCATTGATTCTGATTGCAATTGGTGCTGCTCCTGGAAGTGCAGAAAGAAGAGTTCTTCTAAGTGCGTTTCCAAGGGTCAAACCATATCCTCTTTCAAGTGGTTCAACAACAAACTTGGCAAATTTGCCATCATCTGTTTCTTCACAAGTGATTTTTGGTTTTTCGATTTCCATCATAAAATTTTTCCCTCCAAAAAATTTGAAAATTATTTATTACTTAGAATACAATTCAACAATCAATGTTTCTTTGATATTCATATCAATGTCATCTCTTTGTGGCTTTGCAACAACTTTGCCTGAAAGATTAGCCATGTCAAGTTCAAGCCATTTTGGACAAACAACTTTCACATCTTTTAGAGCTTTGAATATTTCATAGTCTTTTTTGCTATCTGCAACAGCAACAACATCGCCAACCTTAACTTCGTAAGATGGAATGTCAACTCTCTTGCCATTTACAGTGATAAGACCATGATTTACAAATTGACGAGCTTGTGCTCTTGAAGCACCAAATCCCAAGCGGAAAACAACATTGTCAAGTCTTCTTTCAATGAGTGACAACATTTCTTCACCTGTAACATTTTTTGATTTTGAGGCTTCTTCGTAGTAACTTCTGAATTGTTTTTCAAGAAGTCCATAAAGTCTTTTAACCTTTTGTTTTTCTCTTAACTGTAAACTGTATTCACTTGGTCTTTTCATAGATTTTTCATTTCCATGAGCACCAGGAACAGTTGGTCGTCTTTCAAATGCACATTTTTTTGATAGGCATCTGTCACCTTTAAGGAACAATTTGCAACCTTCCCTACGGCACAAACGACAGTCAGCATCTATATATTTTGCCATTTATACTTATCTCCTTAACTAAATTCTTCTGTGTTTTGGTGGTCTGCAACCATTGTGTGGAATTGGTGAAACATCCTTTATAAGTGTAACTTCAAGTTCTGCTGTTTGAAGTGCTCTTATAGCGGCTTCTCTTCCATTGCCAGGTCCTTTAACATAAACCTCAACACTGTTTAATCCTTGTTCTTTTGCTGCCTTTCCTGCAATTTCTGCTGCTTGACCTGCAACAAATGGTGTTCCTTTTCTTGAACCCTTAAATCCAAGTTTACCAGCACTGCACCAACTGATTTCGTTACCAGCTTCATCAGTGATTGTTACAATTGTGTTGTGCTTTGTTGCTTGAATATGAACAATACCCTTATCCAAGTTTTTTGTAACTTTTCTTTTCTTCTTTGTTTGTGTTGCCATAATTCAACTCCTTTTACTTCTTAGAAGCGCGTTTTTGTGCAATTCCCTTTGCAGTATGAGCATTACAACGAGTGTGTTGTCCTCTTACTGGAAGGTGTTTTCTGTGTCTAACGCCTCTATAACAACCAATTTCTGTAAGTCTTTTGATGTCCATTGCGGTATCACGCTTCAAGTCACCTTCAACTACGATTTGGTTTTTATCAATATAATCTCTTATTTTTGCTGCATCTTCCTCTGACAAGTCTTTAACTCTTGTGTCTGGATTGATGCCTGTTGATTTAAGAATTTTTTGAGATGTCTTCAAACCAATGCCATAAACATAGGTAAGGCCGATTTCAATTCTCTTTTCTCTTGGTAAATCTACTCCTGCAATACGAGCCATTTTTTCCTCCATTTTGGTGCGAAGCACCATAGATATTATAATTTATTTTTTAAAACAATTCAAGTAATAGGCAAAAAAACCTATCAGCCGCCTCAAATTGTGAATTTTTTACATATGTTCATATATAAAAGTGTGGAAACAATTTTTGCAAAAAATATTCTTATATATAAACACAGGTAAGTGACTAACCCTGTCTTTGTTTGTGTTTTTTGTATTTACTGCAAATTACATAAACTTTTCCATTTCTTTTAACAACTTTGCAACTACTGCAAATTGGTTTTACAGATGGTCTAACTTTCATATAATTTTTCTCCTTTTTGACTTTTAATTTTTATCACGCCAAGTTATTCTGCCTTTTGTTAAGTCATAAGGGCTCATTTCAACTTTGACTTTATCGCCAACCATAACCCTGATGTTGTTTATTCTTAACTTTCCAGCAAGATAACCAGTTATAATATGTCCGTTAATTAGTTTGATTTTAATATCATCTTTAAAGATATCAGTAACAACGCCTTCAATTTCCAAACAATCTTCTTTTGGCATCTATATAACTCCTTTTGTTTTTTTGCAACACTGTGAATTTTGAAATTTACTACAAAGTTAAAATTTCAACGCCTTCATCTGTGATTGCAAGTGTATTTTCATAGTGTGCTGATGGTTTTCCATCTTTTGTTCTTGTTGTCCAACCATCTTTATCTATGACAATTTCTTTTTTGCCCATGTTAATCATAGGCTCAACGGCAATGCAAAGTCCGTTTTCAATTGTTGGTCCAAAGCCTTTGTGACCATAGTTTGGAACTTCTGGATCTTCGTGAAGTTCTCTTCCAATGCCATGTCCAACCATTTCACGAACAACTGAAAAGCCAAAACTTTCGGCATATTTTTGAACTCGTTCGCCAATATCACCAATCTTGTCGCCGACTTTAAGTCCTTTGATGCCCTCAAAGAAACTTTGTTTTGTTACATCAATAAGTTGTTGCTTTTCTTTTGAAATTTTGCCCACAGGGAATGTCCTTGCAGCATCGCCATTGAAACCTCTTATGTAAGCCCCACAATCAATGCTGATTATGTCGCCCTCTTTCAAAATGACATTTGCCTTTGGAATTCCATGAACAATGACATCGTTTATGCTGGTGCATATTGACCCTGGGAAACCACCATAACCCTTAAAGTTAGGAATTGCCCCTTGACTTCTGCAATAGTCCTCTGCAATTTGGTCAAGTTCCAGTGTGCTAACACCGGGCTTGATGTTTTTTTCAACAATGTCAAGCATACCTTTTGTAATTCGGCACGCCTCTTTCATAAGTTCAATTTGTCTTTTTGTCTTTAAATAAATCATATTTATTCACTTTCTTTATCACTTTCAATTATTGAGCAAATTTGGTCAAATACTTCGTTTACCGATTTCTCACCATCTATTTGATGATATTCTTGTTTGTTTTTGTAATAGTCAATCACTGAATGTGTCAATTTTGTGTAATCGTTATATCTGTTCGTTACAATTTTGGTTGTGTCATCTGACCTTTTAACAAGTTTTCCGCCACATCTTTCACAAGTTGAAAACCCTTTTTTCTTAAATGAATAATTTGTGCCACATTTTTCACAAATAATTCTATCTTCAATTCTTAAAATTATACTATCTATTGACACTCTAATTTCAAAAATATAGTCGATTTTTAAGATGTCTTTTAGCTGTTGTGCCTGACTAAGCGTTCTTGGAAAGCCATCTAGCAAAATTCCATTTTGTGCATCAATTTCATTTAAGTATTTTTTAAATACTTCAACAATAATTTCATCTGGAACAAGCAAGCCTTTGTCAACAAAACCTTTAAGGCTTTGTGACAAATCTCCCTTTTCCGAAATGATTTTTCTTATTGCATCTCCTGTTGAGAGATGAAATAAATTGTATTTTTCACAAATAAGTTTTGCTTGTGTTCCCTTTCCACTTGCTGGTGGACCAATCAATACAATATTCATAACAAACCTATAACCTTACTTTAAAAAGCCCTTATAGTTCTTCATTAAGAGTTGTGCTTCAAGTTGCTTATTAATTTCAAGTGCTACACTAACAACGATGATCATACCTGTTGCGCTAAATGCTGAAACAAGTCCTGAATCACCGATTGCTTTGAATATAAGTGTTGGCACAATTGTTAAAAATGCCAAGAAGCAAGCTCCAAAGAATGTAATTCTCTTGTTAATTCTGTTCAAGTAATCTGCTGTTGTCTTGCCAGGTCTAATTCCCGGAATGAAACCGCCGTTTGATTGAATTTGTCTTGAAATGTCATCTGGCTTAAAACTCATCATAGATGTGAAGTAAGCAAAGAACAAAATCAAAATTCCAACCACAACACTGTACGCCCAACTGCCTGCGCCCATGTATGTGTTATACCATGTTGCAGCACTGCTGTTTGGTGCAAAGATACTCATAACAATTTGTGGGAATGACAACAAACTCATTGCAAAGATAATTGGCAAAACGCCTGTAGCCATCATTTTGATTGGAATGTATGTGCTTTGTCCACCATACAATTTTCTACCACGAACTTGTTTTGCATATTGAACCGGAACTTTTCTTTCTGCTTGGTCCATCAAAACAATCATAGAGAAAATCAAAATAAGTGCAACAAGGAATGCAATAATCTTCCAGAGTTCATCAATGTTGCCATTAACTGCACCAGAAATTGAGTTTGAAATTGCAAGACCTGCTGTTGACAAGATGCCTACAAAGATAATAAGTGACAATCCATTGCCAATGCCTGTGTCTGTAATTTTTTCGCCAATCCACATTGTAAACATTGCACCTGCAACAAGCACAAGCACAACTTCAACGCAGGTTAGCCACTCAACGCCAAAGAACAGTCCTGATTCAATACCGCCTTGCTTTGAAAATGCAACCACAATGCCAATTGCTTGAGCAAGAGCCAAAATTAAAGTGAGAATTTTTGTGTAGTTTGTAAGTTTTTTTCTACCTTCTTCACCTTGTTGACTCAACTTTTCCCAACTTGGGATTGCCATTGACAACAATTGCACAACAATTTGTGCGGTAATGTATGGTGACACGCCAAGTGCCAAAACGGCACCATTTGCAAGAGCACCACCGGTTATGCCAGACAAAAGTTCAAGGAATGTCTGTCCAGTAACTTGCGCACTGAAAACAGAGTGATTGATTCCTGGAACTGGAATCCAACAACCAAGCCTAAACAAGAACAATAATCCCAAAACAATAAATATTTTTGTTCTGATTTCCTTGTTTTTGAAGGCGTTTTTAAGAGTTGTAAACATTATAACACCTCAATTGTTCCGCCTGCTTTCTTAATTTTTTCAATAGCAGATTCAGAAAATTTGTTTGCTTGAACATGAAGTTTCTTTGAAAGCTCACCGTTTCCAAGAACTTTCAAGCCAGCATTGCTTGCTTTTTTAACAAGCCCTTTTTCTAAAAGTGTTGCATAGTTTATGGTTGTTCCATCTTCAAATTTATTCAATTCTTCAACGTTAACAGTAGCATAAACCTTTTTAAAATTGTTTGTAAATCCAACTTTTGGAAGTCGTCTTAAAAGTGGCATTTGACCGCCTTCAAAACCAGGGCGAACGCCGCCACCGCTTCTTGAATTTTGACCTTTTTGACCCTTTCCACAAGTTTTTCCTAATCCTGAACTCGTTCCTCTACCAACACGTCTGCGTGCTGTTTTTGAGTTAGGAGCAGGTGCTAATTCGTTTATTTTCATAACTTATTTGCTCCTATATATTTTCTACACTTACAAGATGCTTAATTTTGAAAATCATACCACGAACGGCATCATTATCAGGCAAGATGTTTGTGTCATTAAGTTTTCTAAGTCCCAAACTTTCCAAAACTTTTGCTTGCTTTTTGTCATAGCCAATGCAACTTTTTGTGTAGGTAACTTTGATTTGCTTAGCATTTTTTGTTTCAACTTTTTTTGCTACTGGTGCTTTTGCTTCAACTTTTTTTGTTTCAACTTTTTTTGCTGGAGCCTTTTTTGCTGGAGCTTTTTTAGCTACTGCTGTTTTTGTGCTAGCACTTTTTTTAGCAGCAGTGGTTTTTGTAGCAGTTTTTGTTGTCTTTTTTGTTTCTGCCATAATAATCTACCTTCCTATATCTCTTCAACTGCTTTTCCTCTAAGAGCAGCAACTTGTTCTTTTGTTTTCAAAGAAAGAAGTCCGTTTAATGTTGCCTTAACAACATTGATTTTGTTTCTTGAACCATAAGATTTAGAAACCAAGTTTTTGATGCCTACAAGTTCTGCAACAGATCTAACTGGTCCGCCACAAACAATACCAACACCATCGCTAGCTGGCATTAAGAGAACTGTGCTCTTGCCAAATTTACCTTTAACTTCGTGTGGAATTGTGCCATCAACAACTGGAATTGCAACCATATGTTTTTTAGCATTTTGATAAGCTTTATCATTTGCCATTGTAACATCTGCTGCTTTTCCGCTTCCAAATCCAATTTTGCCCTTATGGTCACCAACAACCATAGAAACGCTGAAATGCATTGTTTTTCCGCCCTTAACAACTTTTGTTACACGACGAACGCAAATGCTTCTTTTGTCAATATCAGAATCTTCTCTTTCTTTTTTATTGAACCTTTTGTTTTTGAAATCTGGTTTTGATTTTTTGAAACCATCTTCTTTTTTAAGGTCTTTTTGTTCTTTTTCAGCCATTATTTCCTCCTAAAACTCCAAACCAGCACTTCTTGCGCTGTCTGCAAGTGCCTTAACTCTACCCATGTAGAGATAGCCACCTCTATCAAAAACAACTTGTTTAATTTTGCCTTTCAAAGCTCTTTTTGCAATTGTTTCGCCAACGATTTGTGCTTGTTCTGTTTTTGTTTTGCCAGCAAGTAATGGTTTAACTTCTTTGTCGAGTGTGCTTGCACTGTAAAGTGTTACACCCTTTTCATCATCAATAAGTTGTGCATAAATTTCGCTTGTACTTCTATAAACACTAAGTCTTGGGCATTGAGAAGTTCCGCTAATTTTGTTTCTTATTCTTTGATGACGCTTTTCTCTTGCATCATTTTTATTAACTTTATTAATCATCTCTCTCTACCCTCCTTACTTCTTTGTAGCTGCTGCTTTTTTGCCTTCTTTCTTTGTCAAGTGTTCATAGTCATAATGAATACCATAAAGATGATATGGCTCAACAGGTCTAAATCCTCTAATTTTTGCTGCAACTTCACCAACAACATCTTTGTTGATTCCTGAAACAACAATTGTGTTGGCATCTTTTGTTTCAAACTTGATGCCCTCTGGTTCTACATATTCAATTGGGTGTGAATAGCCAAGGCTCAAAACAAGTTTGTTGCCTTGTTTAACTGCTTTGTAACCAACACCGGCAATGACCAAAGTTTTACTGAAACCTTTTGTAACACCTTCAATCATATTGTGAATGAGTGCTCTATAAAGTCCATGCAATGCTCTGTCCATATTTTCGTCACTGCTTCTTGAAACTAGAACTTGAGTTCCTTCTTGTTTAACTGTAATTTTTTTGTCAACTGCTTGACTTAAAGTGCCTAGTGGTCCGCTAACTGTAACAATGTTATCACCTGAAATGGCAACTGTTACATTGCTAGGTATATCTATAGGCATCTTTCCAATTCTACTCATCTAATTTTCCTCCTACAAATTACCAAACGTAAGCGATAACTTCGCCACCTAGTTTAGCATTCCTTGCTTCTTTGTCTGTCATTATACCTTTGTTTGTAGATATAATAGCAATTCCAAGACCATTGAGAACTGTTGGCAAATCTTCAACGCCACAATAAACTCTAAGGCCTGGTTTTGAAATTCTCTTAATACCACTAATAACTTTTTGGTTGTTAGCGCCATATTTGAGAACAATTTTAATAACTTTGTTTACGCCTTCACCTTCATATTCTGCACTTGCAACATAGCCTTCTGATACCAAAAGGTCAGCAATTGCTTTTTTGATTTGAGATGCAGGAACTTCAACATAACTATGTTTAACTGCTAACGCATTTCTAATTCTTGTTAACATATCTGCAATTGGATCAAATTTCATATCACTTACCTCCTTACCAACTAGCCTTCTTTACTCCGGGAATTTCGCCATTTTGCGCTTTTTCACGGAAGCAAATTCTGCAAATACCATATTTTTTGAGAACAGCGTGAGGTCTTCCACAAATAGAGCAACGAGTGTATTCTCTTGTAGAAAACTTTTGTTTTGATTGTTGTTTATTTATCAATGCTTTTCTTGCCATTTTCTATCTCCTTACTCTGCAAATGGGAATCCAACTTTTGTTAAAAGTTGAAGTGCCTCTGCGTCATTTTTTGCTGTTGTAACAACAACAACATCTAATCCTCTGATCTTCTCAATTTTATCAAAAGAAATTTCTGGGAAAATTAAGTGTTCCTTAATTCCCAAAGCATAATTTCCGTGACCATCAAAACTCTTTTTGCTGATACCCTTAAAATCTCTTACTCTTGGAAGAGCAATTGAAATAAGTTTGTCAAGGAAGTCATACATCTTATTGCCACGAAGTGTAACCTTTGCACCAATAACTTGACCTTCTTTAAGTTTGAAGTTAGAAATTGCTTTCTTGCTTTTTGCAACAATAGGTTTTTGACCAGCAATCAATCCCAACTCATCAACAGCAAGGTTTAAACTTTTTGAATTGTCTTTAACATCGCCAAGACCCATGTTCAAAACAACTTTTTCGATTTTTGGACATTCATTAACATTTTTGTATCCATTTTCTTTCATTAAAGCAGGAACAACTTGTTCAACATAAAATTTCTTTAATCTGCTTTCGTATTTATCTGCCATTTATCTTTTTTCCTCCTTACTTTGACTCTTTTGCTTTTTTAGTTGATTTTTTTGCTGGTTTTTCTTCTTTCTTTGCAACTTTTGTTGTTTTTGTTGCTTTTTTCTTTGTTTCTTTTACTGCTGGTTCTGGTTTTGGAGTTTTGTCTGTTTTAGAAGCCTTTTTAACTTCCTTAACAAATTCTTTATCCAAACTTGCACCGCATTTGCAAACTCTTACTTTTTTGCCATCAACAATTTGATGAGAAACTCTTGTTGGCTTTCCGCATTTTGGGCAAACAACCATAACGTTTGAAGCATCAATTCCTGCTTCTTTCTTTATGATTTCACTCTTTTCTTGAGCGCTTCTTGCCTTTTTGCATTTAGAAACAACATTAACTCCTTCAACAATAACTCTATTTTTCAATGGACTTACTGCAAGGACTTTTGCTTTTTTACCCTTATCTTTTCCGGCAATAACCAAAACAGTATCGCCTTTTTTAACTTTAAGATTACTCATTTTGCTTATTACCTCCTTATAGAACTTCCGGAGCAAGTGAAACTATCTTCATGAAATTCTTTTCTCTCAATTCACGAGCAACCGGCCCAAAAATTCTTGTTCCTTTTGGTTCGTTGTTGTTATCAATGATAACCGCTGCGTTGTCATCAAATTTGATGTGAGAACCATCTGGTCTTTGAATACCCTTGTGTGTTCTTACAATAACAGCCTTAACAACATCACCTTTCTTAACAACACCACCCGGAATAGCGCTTTTAACGCTTGCAACAATTACATCACCAATGTTACCACTCTTTCTAAAAGAGCCACCATGAACTTTGATACACATAATTTCTTTTGCGCCGGTGTTATCTGCTACTTTTAATCTTGTAAATGGTTGTACCATAATCAATCTCCTTATTTTGCCTTTTCAACTATTCTGCTAACTCTGTGATATTTGTCTTTGCTAAGTGGTCTTGTTTCAGTAATTTCTACTGTATCACCAACTCTGCATTCGTTGTTTTCATCGTGTGCTTTATAAACTTTTGATCTTTTAACAAACTTTTTATAAAGAGGATGTTTAACGCTGGTTTCAACAGAAACGCAAACAGTTTTATCCATCTTGTCGCTTACAACAACGCCAATTCTCTTTCTTCTTTCATTTCTTTCTTCCATACGAATGCTCCTTAATTAGACTTCGTGATAAGTTCACGTTCTTTCAAAATAGTTTTAATTTTAGCAATATCTTTTTTGGTAGTATTAAGTACCATTGGATTTTTAAGTCCGCCTGTGGCGTGTGAAAAACGAAGATTGAAAAGTTCAACTTTAAGTGATTTAAGTTTTTCGTTCAATTCTTCATTTGTCATTTGCCTTAATTCGCTAGTTTTCATTATTCGTTACCACCTTTTTCACTAGATTCAGTAACAACTGTTTCTCTCTTGATTACCTTTGTCTTGATTGGAAGTTTGTCGGCAGCAAGTTTAAGTGCACTGCATGCATCTGCTTCAGAAATTCCACTCATTTCAAACATAACTCTTCCCGGTTTAACAACAGCAGCCCAGAATTCAATTGCACCTTTACCGCAACCCATTCTCTTTCCAATTGGCTGTTTTGTAACTGGTTTGTGTGGGAATATGTCAATCCATACTTTTCCACCACGCTTAATAAATCTTGTCATTGCAACACGTGCTGCTTCAATTTGATTTGAAGTAATCCATGCTGGTTCAAGAGCAACAAGACCAAAGTCGCCATAAGCAAGTTTGTTGCCACGAGTTGCTTTACCCTTCATTCTGCCACGATGTTGCATTCTTCTTTTAACTTTTTTAGGCATTAACATCAGAGTTTACCTCCTCTTTTGCAGATTTTTTTGCAATGATGTCGCCATTGTAAACCCAAACTTTAACACCGATAACACCAAATGTTGTTTCAGCGATAGCAAAGCCATAATCGATATTTGCTCTTAAAGTTTGAAGTGGAAGTGAACCTTCATGGAAGTGTTCGCTTCTTGCAATTTCAGCACCATTAAGTCTTCCGCTAACCATAACTTTAACACCCTTTGCACCGGCTTTCATTGTTTTTTGAATAGCCATTTTGCAAGCTCTCTTAAATGCTACACGTTTTTCAAGTTGAGCAGCAATTGATTGAGCAACAAGTGTTGCGTCAATATCAGGTCTTTTAACTTCTCTGATATTGATTGTAATTTCTTTGTCAGAAGCAATTTTTGCAATTGCTTTCTTAATAACTTCAATTTCAGCACCCTTAACGCCAATAAGCATACCAGGTTTTGAAGCATAAATGTTTACTGTTAATTTTCTATCGGTTCTGTCAATAACAACTTTTGAAATTCCACATTGAGCATATTTTTTGTTGATAACTTCTCTAATTTTGTGGTCTTCTAAAATGTATTTAGCAAAAGATTTTTTGTCTGCATACCATTGACTGTTCCAATCTTTATTAACACCAATTCTAAATCCATTTGGATTAACTTTTTGTCCCATTATCCTTAACTCCTTTGCTCAACAGCGTCTAAAACTATTGTGATGTTTGTTGTTCTTTTAAGTATTCTAACGCCTCTGCCCTTTGCTCTTGGCATCATTCTCTTAAGCATTGCGCCATCGCCTGTGTAGCATTCTGCAACATACAAATCATCTTTATTCATTCCAAGATTGTGTTCTGCATTTGCAGCAGCTGAGCACAAAACTTTTTTAATAACATCACTGCTTGCATGAGGAGTAATGTCTAAAATTGCAAGTGCTTCTGAATATTTTTTGCCACGGATAACATCAAGTACTCTAACAATTTTGCTAGAACTCATTCTAACATATTTTGCAGTAGCACGAGGTCTATTATCTTTGTTAGCAATTCTGTTTTCTGTTTTTTCTCTCATTCTCTTTGCCATTTTCTAACTACCTCTCTTACTTTTTAACAGGTGCTGCTGCTTTTGCAGTGTCACCAGCAGTGTGTCCTTTGAATGTTCTTGTAGGTGCAAATTCACCAAGTTTATGACCAACCATATCGGCAGTGCAGTAAACAGGAATATGTTTTCTGCCATTGTGAACAGCAATGGTGTGACCTACAAATTCAGGATAAATTGTTGAACTGCGGCTCCAAGTTTTGATAACTTTCTTTTCGCCGTTCTCATTCATCTTAATAATTCTTTGTTTCAACCTTTCTTCAATATAAGGTTTTTTCTTTAATGATCTACTCATCTTTTCTTCTCCTATTCCTACCTATTAGTTGGCTCTCTTAATTATAAATTTTGTTGAGTTTTTCTTGTTGTTTCTTGTCTTATAACCAAGTGCTGGCTTGCCCCATGGAGTCATTGGACCTGCGTGTCCAACTGGGTTTTTACCTTCACCACCACCGTGTGGGTGATCGCAAGGGTTCATAACTGCACCACGAACTGTTGGTCTAACGCCCATGTGTCTTTTTCTTCCAGCTTTTCCAAGGCAAACGATACCGTGGTCGAGATTTCCAACTTGACCAACTGTTGCACGACATTTAAGGTCAACTGTTCTCATTTCTCCACTTGGCATACGAAGTGTTGCTCTACCATTTTCTTTTGCCATAAGCATTGCTTCAATGCCGGCACTTCTTGCAACCATACCACCTTGTTTTGGTTGAAGTTCAATGTTGTGAACTGTGATACCAACTGGCATATTTTCAAGTGGCAAGCAGTTTCCAACGCTGATTTCTGCGTTTGGACCACTCATAACTTTTGCACCAACATTAAGACCTTCTGGAGCCAAAATGTATCTCTTTTCACCATCTGCATAGTTCAAAAGTGCAATGTATGCTGAACGATTTGGATCGTATTCAATGCTTACAACTGTTGCAGGAATGTCATCTTTATTTCTCTTGAAATCAATAACTCTGTATTTTTGTCTATTTCCACCGCCAATGTGACGAACTGTAATTCTGCCATAAGAGTTTCTTCCACCTGATTTCTTAACAGGTTTAAGCAAACTCTTTTCTGGAGCCTTTTTTGTCAAAACAGAATAATCTGCTGTTGTGAGGCTTCTCATTGATGGAGTGGTAGGTTTTTTACTAATAATAGCCATTTATCTTTCCTCCCTGATTATGATAGACTGTCAAAGAATTCAATTGATTTGCTGTCTGCTGTAAGTGTTACATAAGCTTTTTTGTAACTTGCAGTGAAGCCATGAGTTCTTCCTCTATCTTGTGATTTTTCTTTTCCAGAAACATTTGTTGTGTTAACTTTTGAAACTTTAACACCAAAAATGCTTTCAACAGCCTTTTTAATTTCAGGCTTTGTTGCGTTCTTTGCAACAACAAATGTGTATTTTTTGTTGGCAATATCGGCATAACTCTTTTCTGTTAAAACAGGTTTAATAATTACATCATATTCTTTCATTATTTAACGTAAGCCTCCTCTATTGTCTTAATTGCATCTTTTGTTGCCAAAACGTTTGTGCTTGCAACAACTTCATAGGTGTTTGCAAGTTTTGCGTTAACAACCAAAAGATTTTGAATGTTTGCACTTGCTCTCAACAAATCATCGTTTGCTTCATTGATGATGAGAAGTGTAGGTTTGTCAAATTTGAAAGCATCCAAAATTGATTGAACATTTTTTGTCTTTGGACTTTCAAGTTTAACTTCGTCAAGAACATACAATTCGTTTTGTGCAAGTTTTTGACTTAGAGCGCTAGAAAATGCAACTTTCTTTGCCTTTGCATTAACTTTAAGAGAAAAATCTCTTGGTTTTGGAGCAAATACAACGCCACCACCTGTAAATTGTGGACCTTTTGTATCTCCATGACGTGCTCTACCTGTGTGTTTTTGTGCCCAAGGCTTTTTGTGATGACCTCTAACTTCTGATCTTGTTAGAGTGCTCTTGTTGCCTTGGCGTTGATTTGCTAAGTATGCAACTACAACATCGTGAATAAGTGATTCTTTGTATTCTGCGCCGAACACTTCATCTTTCAAAGTCATAGTTCCACAAGCTTCTGCTTTCATATTATAAACTTTAACTTTTGGCATAATTTGTTACTCCTTTTCTCTTACGCTTTAACCGCACTCTTAATTCTTACTATTGCGCCCTTTGGACCTGGAATTGCACCTTTAATTAAAAGCACATTTCTTTCAGCATCAACTTTTACAATTTCAAGATTTTGAATTGTAACTTTTTCTGCGCCATAGTGTCCTGGCATTGGCATGCCCTTGAACACTCTTGATACTGCTGATGTTGCGCCATTTGAACCTGGTGCTCTATGAACAAGTGAAACACCATGTGTCATTCTGTGACGACCAGCATTCCAACGCTGAATAACGCCTGTAAATCCACGGCCTCTTGTTGTTCCGCTAACATCAACTTTTTCACCTTCTTTGAAGATGTCGCATTTAACATCGCTTCCAACCTCAACACTTGACATATCATCAAGCTTGATTTCTGCAACGTGTTTTTTAACAGAAACGTTTGCTTTTTTAAATTCGCCCATCTCTGCTTTTGTTTTTAAATTTTCTCTTGAATTGAGAAATGCAACTTTAAGTGCTTCATAGCCGTCTTTTTCAACAGTCTTCTTTTGAAGAACGCTACATGGTCCAGCTTCAACAACTGTAACTGGAACAATAAGACCATTTGGAGCAAAAATTTGTGTCATTCCCAATTTCTTTCCAATAATTTCTTTCATTCTTTGTTTCTCCTACTGATTATAGTTTAATGTTAATATCAACACCAGCTGGGAGGTCTAATTTCATAAGACCATCAACGGCTTTTGCGTTTGGTGAGATAATATCAATAACTCTCTTGTGAGTTCTGATTTCAAATTGTTCACGGCTGTCTTTGTGTTTGTGTGGTGAACGAATAACTGTAACAATTTCCTTTTGTGTTGGAAGTGGAATTGGACCACTAATCTTACATCCAAGTTTTGTAGCAGTTGCAACGATTCTTGTTGCTGCTTCATCAATCAAACTGTGATCAAACGCTTTTAATTTGATTCTGATTTTTTGTGTTGCCATCTGTATCCTCCATTATTTTTAAGCAAGATTTGTTATTTACACTGCCCCGTGTGTTTCACGTTGCGGACCTTAAAAAAAGCGGGATAATGTTGCCTTGCCTATCGCCCAAATTATTTTGGACTTGTCCACAAAAGTTTTCTTCCAATTTAATGGCACCGGAAGTAACCTTTTGCTTCAACCCATAAATCCACAACTACCTAGTATTATACCTCATAGCAATACCCTATGTCAACCCCTTTTACGATATTTTTTAACTATTTTTTATGTGGCAATTTTTGGCTTTTATTTTGCAAAAAACAAAAAACCAACAATCAATTTTTTTGATTGTTGGGAGTAAAAATTTATAGTTGTTCTTTAATTTTTTCAACAAGTTTTTCTTTTTGTGAAATCATTGCATTTATGTATCTAATTTGAGTTATCTCTTCATTGATGTCAACGATTTGTTTTTCACTAAGCTCAACATTCGCATCAAGTTCTTCCTGCCTTCTTTCAGCACTTTGTCTTGAAAGCGTCGCAAAATATATGTTTGCTCTTTTTTGTTCTTGTTTTAATGTTGCAAGTTCTTCACGAAGAACATCAAGTTTATCATAATCGTCCAATTTATCAAACAAATCTCTATATCGCTTGTTTGCTTCGTTGTATTGTTCAATTAAAAACATTGCCGTTGTTCTATAATGTTCATCATAAACTTGTTTTTCTTTTGCTGTGAGTTTTGCATACTCTTCTCTTGTTACAGGCAAATACTCAAACACAAAGCCTTCTGGAACAACAATGTTGCCATAAGTGCTAAGCGTTAAATTTACATTTAAGTTTTTGCCTTCTCTTTTAAAATCAGCACATCTGCTTGCAATTTCATTAAGCAGTCTGCGTTTTTGACCAATAACAAATTTCAATCTTTCGTTCATAACAATCTCCTAATCAACTTCATTAAGTTTTTTCAAAAGCAATTCAAGGTCACAATCGTGAACTTGTGCTGCTTCTTCCAATGTTTCCATTTGGCTGATTGGACAGGTGAAGCAATGCATTCCAAAACCGGTGAGCACTTCAACTGCGTTTTTTCTATAATTTAACACTTCTGCAAGTGTCATATCTTTGTTTATTTCAACTTTTTTCATATTTTTCTCCTATGTCTTATATGGATATTATTATAATATATAGCAAATTAAAAATCAATGTCTTTTGAATAATTGCAATAAAATTTGTCACTTCAATTTCGACTTGCAATTGAAACATATTTCTGCATTGGCAGAATTGTATGCCCCACATTTTTCACATTGCACATAAGAAATTGTTTTTTGAACAACATCTGATGCATTTTGTGCATCGTTTGATTGCACATCATTTGCTTCATCAACATTTTGCTCTGTTTGATTTGAGGATGTTGTATTAAAATTGTTTGCTTCTGCAACATTTGAATTTGCAGCACTCGCATTTTCAGTTTCTGTTGTAATTTGTTTTTCGCCTTCTTTTAATAGTGCAGGTATTTCTTTTTCAATCTGTTCATTTTGAGAAGTTTCAACTTGCATTTGCATTTCGGTTTGGAAATCAGGATTTGCTGATTGTTTAACTTCATCATAGTCAAGCGAAACATTTTTGTATATCTTTTTAGGGAATTTCGTTTCGGTGACTTCAATGCGACTAACTCTTATTCCACAATCAAACAACTCTTTGCTAACATAATCCGCAAGCCCTTCAAAACAATTTGAAGCACGACCATACAAGTCTTCAATATTTGGTTTGTTTTTTTGAACTTTTCTAACTGCCAATGTTCCAACAAGTTGAGAGATTTCATATTTCGCCGTTTTGTCCGTAACAAGACCATATTGTGTAAACATCGCTTCCATAAAATCAACAGCATTAAAAACACAAAAGTCAAAATCCCCAGAAAGACCAACCTTTACATTTTTATAATTTTTGCCCTTTGCAACAACATAATCCAAACTTGAAAACGGCAGGCGTTCAAACTGCTTTAAATTGATATAATAAATATCAACCTTAAAACTATTTGGAAGTTCGCCCTTTTTGTTTGGTTTTGTCAATTTTAAAATTCGAGATAAAAGTGGCATATTGTTTGTGTCAAGCCTATAACTGCCTTCCGTAAAAACATCAGCAATTTTGTTTTTTGCAACCAGCATTGCAACGCAATTGTTTGCAACATCAAGTTTTTGACCAAATTTGATTTTTGCGTTGTTTTTTGCAATGTAAACAAGCTCATTTTCGCCGATGCCATTGCCATTTATTTCTCTTTTGAATAAATTTTTAATCTTATCAAAAAACTTCATATCAACCTACAAATTTAGTATATCACAAAAAATTTTTTGCAACAAACTATTTGCTTAAAATTGCAAATTGTCAACAAAATTTAAAGTTGTGTGCTAAACTAAACAATTTTTAACATATAATACCTTAACCAAACTTGGAGGAATTATTTTGAAAAAAATATCTGAATTATTAGGCAAGCCAGTGATAAGCATTTACAACGGGAACATAGAAGGCTACATCAACAATGTTTTTTGCAACAACAAGTTGACCAAAATTGAATATTTGCAATTTTTTAATGATGAAAATCAAGAAGAAAAACTTTCAACAATCAAAAATGTTTACTGCATTGGCGAAGATGCCATAACCATTAAAAACAGTGATGATGTTTTTGTTGAAAACACAATTATGAACATCGGCATCAATCCAATAAATTTTGACCTTTACACTATAAATGGCAAAAAGGTTAGCAAAATTAGTGATGTTGAATTTAATAACAAGTTCGCCATAAAAAACATAATTTGCCAAGATGGACAAACCCTTTCTAACAAACAAATTTTGAAACTTGGCAAAAATGTGGCAATCAAAAACGAATCAAAAAACGCTGTTAAAATTTCAAACTTTAAAAGTAAAGCAAAAATTTTAAACAGCGATTCACACCAAAACATCAGAGTGGAAATTCAAAATGAACTTCCATTGATTCCAAAATCAAAAATCAGTCCACTTCCAAAAAGAGTTGTGACTGGTGGTTATGAGTTTTTGATCGGGAGAAAAGTCGACAAAAATATTTATGCCGACAACAAAGAATTGATTATAAAAAAGCAAAGCAAAATCACAAGCACAATTATTGATGTTGCAAGTAAAAATGGAAAATTGAAGGAACTTACAACAAGCAGTATTGCATAAAAAAACTCAATCAAACGATTGAGTTTTTGTTTTTATTTCGATGTGTTTTGTCCATCATCTTTTTTGTCAGAAGAATTTGAACCATCAGTGCCATTTATTTCTTGCATAACTGATTTCAATTGTTCATTGAATTGTGCAAGGCTTAAATCTGCAACAGTAACTTCATCAGCGTTTAATGGTGCTGATTTGTCGGTAGTCTTTGTTGCTTTTTTTGAAGGCTTTTTTGTTGCAGGTTTTTTGGCTGTTGACTTGGCTTTGCTTGTTGCTTTTGCCTTCGCAGTTGACTTCTTTTTTGGAGTTGTCTTTTTTGCTGGCTTTTCGGTTGTCTTGTCTGTTTCCTTGTCCGTTGCCTTGTCAACCGGCTTTTTTGTTGCCTTTTTTGTTGTTGATTTTTTAGTTGTAGATTTTTTTGCCGTTGGTGACTTTTTTGTTTTTGAAGCAGTTGTTTTTCTTTTTGCTCTTGGCTTTTTCTCTTTTTTATCATCAGAATCAGCAATTGCTTTTGTTTCTTCTAGTTGATTTGAAAGGTCTTTGTGTTGTTTTTCAAGTTCTTCATTTTGCTCTCGAATTTCCTTTTCAATATCTTCTATGCTCTCTGCTTCTTTTGGCTCCTCAGAAGTTGTGTTTTTCTCTTCTGTTGTTTCTTCATGTTTTTCTTCTTCAGAAGGTTCAGCTGTTTGTTGTTCTTCTGCTGGTTGTTCTTCGGCAGATTTTTCTTCTGTTTCTGCTAATTGTTCAGGTTCTTTTGATGCTTCACTCAATTTCTCTTCAACATCATCTTTCTCTGTTTGTTCAGTTGAGTTTTCTTTTGGTTCCTCATCTTTTTCAAACTTTTCAGAGGAATTGCTATTTTCCCAAACAAAGTCATAAACTGGTTTGTGGAATTCTGGTTCAGGTTCTTTTGCAGATTTCTTTTCTTTGTCTTCTGCTTCTGCCTGTTTTGCAATTTCATCTAGTTGTTGTTGAATGTCTTTTGAATCAAGTGTGTTGTCGCCAGAAACTTCAGCAGGTGCTTTTGGTTGTTTTGTAGCATCTTCTTCTGTTTGTGTGTCGTTTTCTTGTGAACTATCTTCATCAAGTTTCAAATCTTCATCGCTGAAGCCAAGCACATCTTCGGCGGAACTCTCTGCAGGTTCAGCACTTTCGTTTTCTGTTTCACTTGTTGCTTCTTTTGATTCTTCAACTGGTGTTTCAGATTGTGCAGCATTTTCTGCTTGTGGTTCTGTTTCTGTGTCTGTTTCAGAAGCAGGCTCTACAACTTTTTCTTCAACTGGCAAAGTATTTTGAACATCTTGCTCGTTTTGAGTTGTTGTTTCTTCTGCTGGTTTATTTTCAGCAGTTTCTTCGGTCATATAAACTTTGTTGCCGTTTTCGTCTAAATAGTAAGGGTTGTTGTTTTCATCAACATAAAACTCATTGCCGTTTGCATCAAAATATCTGTAAACTTCAATTTGTTTTTTACGTTTGTATTCTTTGATGATTTCTTTTTGTTTTTCAATTTCTTGATTTTTCTTTTCAAGTTCAATGTTTCTGCTTTCAAGTTCTCTCTTAACTTCAAAGATTTCTTTATCTTTGTCTTCTGCTTCGCTCTTAACTTGGCTTGCCTCATCAATTGTTTCTTGTTGTTCGGCAAGTTTTTTAGAGTAGTCATCTAACAATGCAAGTTTTTCATCGTAAACTGCATTCTTTTCAACAATGCATCTATCTCTTTCTTCAATGTCTGATTGAAGTTTTTGATTTTCTGCCTTAACTTCAGCAAGTTCTTCCTTAACTTGACCTTCTGCAACATCTTTTAGTTCTGTGTAAATTTTATCACTATAAATTTTAAATTCACTGTTGAGAGCAGTTTCTGCATTTTTTCTAAACTCTTCAATTTCGGCTTTCTTTCCAGCAATTTCATCAGCAATCTTTTTCTTATCAGCATCAAACTTGTTATTGTCTTCATCAACTTCACGTTCAAGTTGTCTTTGCTTTTGAATTTCGTTTTCTCTTTGTTTCCTAAGGTCATTTCCGACAATTATGTTTGTTGTGCTGTCAAGTTTGTCTTTTAATCTATCCAAAGACTCTTTGATATCACGCAATTTTCTTTGATTGGTTTTGTTCTTTTCATCGTAACTCTTTTCGAGCATATCTCTTGAGCCTTCAAGTTCTGAAATTTCTGCCAATATTCTCTTTCTGTTGCCAAGATAATATTCGCATTCTCTCATTGCTCTTTCCATAATCAAACTGCCGTTTACGCCAAGTGCAGAGAAATCATAGTGCTCATGTTCAACCTGACTTTCTTTTGCTTTTTTGATTTGTTCTTGTTCGTACAAAGCACGTTGTTGCAAATATTCTTGCAAAACAGGAATGCCAGAAACAATTTCTTTTCTTGTGAACAAAATTTCATAGTCAACATAATCTGGAAGCGTTGTAACTGCTCTATCAATGTATTTTTGGAAATTTGCAAAATTGTAGTAAAGGTCAGAAACTGCAGAGTTTCTTCTAACTTTTAAAAACAATATGTAAAGTTCGCCAACAAAATATAATGCGAGAGAAAGAAGTAAACTTTCAACCAAAACAGTTGCAAGGTTTGTTGCTCCAACATTAATAAGTGCCCCACAACTTAAAATAAATGCCAAGATAGAAACGCAAATAAGACAAGTTCTCACTCCGCCAATATAATTTTTGTATGCACTTACTTTAAATGGTTTTTCAATACAATTTTCTTCAGAAAAAAATTCACTTGGCTTTTTGTCACGGTTTACCATGAATTGTTGCCATTGCACTCTCATTGGAGATGGAATTTTTTTCATCAACTTGTTAAACTCAACAAGATTTTCATCATTAATAAATGGATTTGACTCCAAATATAAATTTAATTTTTCAATTGCTCGTGTTGTTCGAAGTTCAATTGAAAATTGTGTGCACAAAAAACTTATAATAAATGCAACAAGCATTATTGAAAGCCCTGCAACAGCAATCCAACTCAGCCCAAGGTATGAGCCAACTTGAACAATGAAGTCAACAACAGAACTAAAAGCATCTAATAACATATTCAACTCCCTTTTAAGTTTGATACAAACAAATAGTTTGATACAAAACTGAATTCACAATTAGTATAAAATTTGTTTTGAATTTTGTCAAACAATATAATTAAATAATTATCAGTTTATTTAAATAGAAACTATAAACATATTTTTTAGTAACAGGTTTTTGATAAAAATTCTCAATGGCTTTGGCATAAATATCCAGTTGTGTTTTATACTTTTTTGCAAAATCGGCTTCGTTTTTTAACCTACTTGTTTTGTAGTCAACAAGATATATTTCATTTGTTTTTATAATGATGAGGTCAGCAATTCCTTGCACGAGCACACGCTCGGTTTCATTAGTCTTTACTAGCAAATTTGCAGGAAAGTATGACAAAAACTTTTGTTCTTTCAAAATTATGTCACCAGAAGAAATTATTCCGTTTAACTTTTCAATTGCAGTTTTTATCTTTTGCAATTCAACATTTTCAGTTTCTTTTAAAGACAGCACCCCACTTGCAACAAGTTGTGAAATTTGTTCGTCAATTTCGTTTGGCTTTGAAAAGTCCAAGTATTGCATAAATTTATGATACTCAGTCCCAATTAATAAAGCATCATCTAAACTTGTTTCTGCACCATCTTCAACAAAATGAGTTGAATATGTTTGCTCGCCTTGCATAATTTGAGTTACTGATTGTTTCTTTAATAGTTTTGAATGTGCAAATTTGTGATTTAAAATTTCAATGGTATCACTACAATTAAAAGTTTTTTCGGGCTTTAACTCGTTTTGTTGAGTGGCAAAATCACAATTTGAATTATCAACCAAAAACAAAACCTTGCTATTTTTAAGTTGCTTTTCAAGACTATTGTTTGTTTTTAATGTTTCAATTTCATCAAAAGTCAAAGCACTTAAAATCCAAGACAAATAACTGCCGCACATTTTAACTTCAAATTCTGATTGTGCACATTTAATGTTATCAGTACTGCCAACAATATATAAATTGTTTTGGGCTCTTGTTAGTGCAACATACAAAAGTCGCATTTCTTCTTTTTTTTCTTCTTCCTTAATCTTTAATTTTTCGCCAATTGTTACAGGACTTGCATAAGAAACACGCTTTTCAAAATTATAGTTGTTACAAGCAAAACCAAAATCATTTTCCATAAGAATTTTGTTTCTTAAACTTTTGTCGCTAAATTTTCCACCTGCATCAATCAAAAACACAATTGGATACTCTAGCCCCTTGCTTGCGTGAATTGTACCAATTTCAACGGCGTCTTCACTGTCTTTTATGTTTTCTTCAAAAACAGATTCTGATGCAAATGTGTCAACATAGTTCAAATATTGCGCAAGACTATAGTCTTTAAGTTCGCCAATGTTTTGAACAAGCAAGTGCATATGATTTTCAAAATCTTCAGCCATATTGTTCATTGCAAAATATGTTTCAAAATCTTCATCATTAACAATTTGTACAATAAGTTCACGCAAGTTTTTGTTGTAGGCAACTTGCCTGTATCTATCAATTTTTGCAAAAAATACATTCAATTTGTTTGTTATTTCGTCTTTAATTTCTGTTTGATATTTCAAAACTGCTTGATAAAAATATTTTTCATTGGGAAATTTTGACCTAATTGTTGCAACATCATTAAATGACAACTTGCCAAAATGACTTGTCAAACTGCTTACAAGTGGAATGTCATTTTGTGAATTGCTAATAACTTTTAAAATATTGATAATAATTTGAACATCAAAATTTTCAAATAGTTGGTCACTGAATGAACATGTTGCAGGAATGTTTTGTTGTTTCAAAACTTCTCTAATTTGTAAAATTTTGTTTGTCATTTTGCGTGACAAAATTGCAATATCGGCATATGTAACTGGCCTTTTTGCTTTGAGTTTTGCATCGTATATTTCTGAACCAACAAGTTCTTTAATTTTTTTTGCAACCACAAACGCTTCTTTTTGAATTTGAGTTGTTCCATCAAAAGTCATTTCAGCATTTTTGACAGAATAGATATCACACTCCTTAACAACTTCCGATTTTTGCTTTTGTGGTGCGTTTAGCACAATAACTTCAACCTTGCCGGCATCTTCATTTTTTATTCCACATTCAAGTTCGGCAGTGTGTTTGTAGTCTAGGTCGGCAGTCTTTTCTGTCATAATTTTGTCAAACACCAAATTTGCAAATTCCAAAACGCCAACTCTACTTCTAAAATTCTTGTTAAGTTCAATAACATTGCCATTTTGCATATCTTTGTAAAGTCTATACTTGTTTACAAAAATTTTTGGTTCTGCTTGTCTAAACCTGTAAATGCTTTGCTTTACATCGCCAACCATGCACAAATTTTCGCCTGTTGTGATGTTTTTGATGATGCTTTCTTGCATATCATTTGTGTCTTGATATTCATCAATAAAAATATATTTGTATTTGCTTTTAAGCTCATTTGAAATGGTTTGGTCTTGTAGAATAACATTTGCAAGTTTTTCTAGGTCTGCAAAATCAAGAACTGCATAGTTCTTTTTTGTTTTTTGATACTCAATATCAAATTCTTCAATCAAATTTAAAATGCCAAGTAAAATGCTTTTTGAGTTTGTTAAATCTTTTTTAACCTGGCCAATCCCAATTTGTCCAAAACAACCGGCAAAAGCCGCCAATCTCTTGTTGCAATCGGCGCGCAAAGCGCCATATTTATCCGCAATCAACTTTTCGTTGTCATCAAGTTTTCTTGTGCCAATGACTTCAAGCGAATTGCCAAGTGACAGCAATTTTATGTTTCCTTCAACATCACTTCCAAATGAACTCAAAAGCCCAATAGAACCATTTAAAACTTCACATATATTTATTGAATTTATTGCTTGCGCATCAACAAGCAGTTTCTTAATTCCTGCTTTATAATAGTTTGCAGTTTCAAGCAACTTTTCATTGTAAAACTTTGTGATAATGTTATCGTTAAAATTTTGAGAATAAGTTTCATTAAGTAAATTTTTGTAGTGGTCAATCTCTACAGATTTGCTTCTCAAAAAAGCATACAAATTTATGATGTTAACTTTCAATTGTTCAATGCTTCGGCTATCATAAAAGAAGTCCAAAACACGGGCAAAGTTTGCATCAAAATTTTTGTTGTGTTTTGCCAAAACATTGTCAAGTGCTCTGCTTTGAAAAAATTTTGACATACCGGCATCGCAAACGCCAAAATTTGTGTTCACGCCAATTTTGTAACCAAATTCTCTAATAACCTTAATGCAAAACTTATCAAATGTTAAGATGTCACTTGTCGACAAATCATCAAGTTGAGCAAGTAATTTTTCCTTTTGCGAATTTGAAATTTCGTTTGACAATCTAGACTTAATTTCTTGGCTGGCATCATTTGTAAATGTCACAACCAAAATATCTTTAAGTTTTGCATAGTCATTTAAAATGTAGTCAACAATTTTGGCAATTAAGACTTTGGTTTTTCCACTTCCCGCAGATGCTGAAACAAGCAGGTTGCCAGTTTTGTGACTGATAACTTGCTGTTGCTCTTTTGTGAAATTTACGCTTTCGTTTTTATTTTCCATTGATTTTTCCTATTAAAATGAATTTTTATCTTTTGGTTTTATCTCTCTAAAACCATTTTGTTTTGCACTGAAATGACACATTGACTTAAACTGACAAAAATCACAACTTGTTTGTTGTTGAATTTTATATGGTTTTGGCTCAACATAACCATCAAGCATTTCATCAACTGCCTTATCTATCAATTTGACACAATACAATTTCAACTTGCCAAACTCTTCAGAAGACAAAGCGAATTTTTCAGTAATGCTCTTAAATGAGCCATCTTTTTTCTTTTTTACATTTATGATGTCGCTTTCGTCTTGTTCAATCAGGTTTTTGTCCATTCTGAAAACAACAGATTCATCTTTCAAAAACACGCCATCAAGTTTGTAGTTTAAAACGCCTTCTTCATCATCAAGACTACCAAAAGAATTTTTAACCGGCATATACATTCCAGCAACAGCATTCTTTTTAAATGTTTTTTCTAGCATATCAATGTAAACAATCAACTGCGTTTTTATGCCATAAAACACTTTTTTGTAGTCAAATTTATCAGAACCGGTTTTGTAGTCAATAACCCTAAATGTTCCATTGTCGTTGCAAACATCAATTCGGTCAACCACACCATTGACAAGCAAACCACTTTCCAGTTTAACGCCTAAAAATGCGTATTCTGTATATTTTGGTTTGTAATCACTGTTTTCAATTTGATGATTGATTGCATTTAAAAATCTTATTGCTTCTCGTTTTAAACTTGAAATCTCAAAATTCATAGACTTTAAATTCGAATATTTTTTGTCACTAAATATTTTATCAAAATATTTATCAACACACTTTTCAGTGTTTAGTTGTGCAAAATTGTTTTGCATCAATTCCAAAACATAAAGTTCAGCAATTTTGTGCAAGATTGTGCCAATATCTTTTTTTTGCAATTCATACTTTTGCTGTTCCCGTGGCCTAATTCCATAGTTAACAAACTGCTTAAATGGACACTGAAAATAGTTTTCAATTTGACTAATTTTTGTGTAGCCATTTGGAAAAAGGGCTTTCTTTGTGCCATGCAAACTATATCTTTGGTCAGTTTCTGCAAGTTCACTTTGTTTTTGAGAAACTATCTCGGCAAGTTCATTTTTCATCATTTGTTTGATAGCAGCATTTTTTGGCAAATTGCTTTCTGCAATTTTAATTGCGTTTTTCATTGTTCCAACAAGCACAGTTGGAATTTTGTAATCGCCTTCAAAAGCATCTAAAAACAAAGAGTTGTATTCTCTAATTTCAAGTTTTTTGCCATTTTGACACAAAATATCACACAATTTAAGCACAAAATCACTTGGTTTTGATGGTGTTCCATTTGTTAAGATGCTGTATGAAACTTCAAGTTTTTCACTGCCATTTAGCATCAAATTGAAAAGTTTAAATTTTTCTCGCTTGTTAAGTTCCTTTATTGTTGGTGTGATTTTTTTCACACTTTCAAAACGCTCAATCTCGGCATCTGTAATTGTTCCACTGTCAACAGAAAAATTTGGCATTCTATCTGCAGTTGCACCCATAACAAACAAAACTTTGCTTGGCAAGAATGTGCTACTTGATGCATCTCCAACAAAAACACTTTCGCATTTAAGTGGTATGGTTGAAATTTGTGTTGATTTGAAAACTGATTTAAAAATGTCACACACAACTGAATTTTCAAGTCCATCTGCACCAAGCATTTCTCTTGCTTCGCTAACAATTTCATTAAATTTGCCATATATTTGCTCATCAATAGATTTGTCAACTGGGTCTAGTTGTTTTTGAGCAAGATTCTCAATTGAATTTTTTACATCAAGTTTTGTCAAAAAATCCATCATAGCATCAAGTTTTTCATCAAAAATTGTTGCTCTTGCAAGTTCATCGGCAAAAGTTTTTATCGCACCAAAAACGCCATTCCTAACTTTTTCAGCAACACGGCATTCATCACTACTTTCAAAATTAAATGACTTATAAAACTCTTCACCCATAATATTGAATTTGATGCAAAAGTTTTCAAAAGTTTCTTTTTCTGCAAAATCAAAATTTACAATTGGATTTTTTACTATTGAAATTGCATCAAAAAGCGTATTCCTTCCAAGAACAAAATCAAAAACATTTGACAAAAATTTGCAAAAATAGTGCTCACTCATAGTTTTTGAAATGTCAAGATAATATGGCAAATTGTATTCATCAAATATGGTTTTAATTTGCAAAGCATAATCTTCAAGTCCATTCACTGCAACAACTATATCTTTAAACTGAAATTTGTTTTCTATTGCAAGTGACTTAATTTTGCTGGCAACCAGCCTGATTTCTTGCGTTGTGTCATCACACTTAATAATTTCAACATCATTTGTTTCAAATTTTGAAACATTTGTTGTAGAAAAATAATTGTTCAGCAAAAAGTTTTGACGTTTACTTCCATTAAAATATACATTTTTAATCTCTGGGTATAAAAATTGACTTTCAAATGCTTGCTTAACTCGCTGAAAAACAACATTGTCATAAATCATTTTGTTGTTTTGTGTTGTGTTTGCACAAAGTGAAATTGTCAAACTCTTTGCAAACTTTCCAAGTTGAACCAAAGATGAAATTTGGGCGTTTGTAAAGCTGTCAAACATTGCAAAGTATATGTGCGAATTGTTAATCAAACTGCAATCTTTAATTTTTTTGTCAAACATTTCAAGTTTTGTGGTTGCATCAACCTTATCTGTTTTTAGTTGTTTTTCGTAAGCATCATAAATCACAAAAATGTCTTTAAGTTTGTCACCAAAATTGTCCTCTTTTATGTTCGCTTTAATTTCTGTTGGCGTAATTCCACTGCTTTTTAACAAATTTATTGCATTAAACATTGTTTCAGCAAGAGAATAATCATTTGCAACCTTTTTGTACGCAGTGATTTTATCTTTATTTTTTGCAATAATTTCGCCAACCAACATTGTGCCACTTGATTTAGACAAAATTTTGCAGTTTTCCAAATCATTTTCCAAAACTTCTGCAGTTAATCTTGAAAGTGTTGTTAACCAAACATTAAAAATCGTGTCACACTTAAGTCTATCAAAAACAATTTGTTCGGCATTTAAACTAAATTTATCCGGAACAACTAAAATTATGTTTTCAAATTTGTCTTTTTCAACTTTTTGCTTGATGTCATCTAATGCGCCATAAAAAGCAGAAAGATATGTATTTGACAAAATTAAATTAACCTTGTTTTTCATATAGATATAATACCATTTTTAAAATGTTTTGTAAATTTGTTTTTATACTTCAAAATAAGCCAACTTTTGACACATTTTTAGTACGCAACAAATCAAAAATCATTTTCTTAACAAATTGTTATTGAAAATAATTTTGCAATGTTAAGCATTGCACGACAGAAACAACCAACATGTTCAATTTTTTTTAAATTTATTTGTTTCTTTGTCACAATTTAATTTTTCTTGATCACAAAGCCATTACACAAAACATTTTTATTTGCTTTTTTGCACAAAAAAATTGCAATCATAAAGATTGCAATTTTAATTTAAAGTTTAATTACTTCAAAATCTTTGCTACAACGCCTGAGCCAACTGTTCTTCCGCCTTCACGGATAGCAAATCTCATACCTTCTTCCATAGCAACGTCTGTAATAAGACGAATTGTCATTTCGATGTTATCACCTGGCATAACCATTTCTGTTCCAGCAGGAAGTTCAATTGTTCCTGTAACATCTGTTGTTCTGAAGTAGAATTGTGGTCTGTAACCATTGAAGAATGGAGTATGACGACCGCCTTCTTCTTTCTTCAAAACGTAAACTTGTGCCGTGAATTCTGTGTGTGGGTGAATTGAGTTTGGAGCAGCCAAAACTTGTCCTCTCTCAACGTCTGTTCTATCAATACCACGAAGAAGAACACCAATGTTGTCTCCTGCTTCTGCAAGGTCAAGTTGTTTACGGAACATTTCAACGCCTGTAACAACTGTTGGTTTCTTTGCGCCCATACCAACGATTTCAACGTTATCGTTAACTTTTACAACACCTCTTTCAACACGGCCTGTAACAACTGTGCCACGACCTGTGATTGTGAAGATGTCTTCAATTGGCATCAAGAATGGATGGTCAACATCTCTCTTTGGATCTGGAATCCATGAGTCAACTGCATCAAGCAATTGATAGATGCATTGACATGCAGGGTCATCTGGGTGACCAGCTTGTGCAGCTTCAAGAGCTTTAAGAGCTGAACCACGAATGATTGGAGTATCATCGCCTGGGAAACCATATTTGTTAAGCAAATCTCTGATATCCATTTCAACGAGGTCAAGAAGTTCTGGATCGTCAACTTGATCGCATTTGTTCATAAATACAACGATGTATGGAACACCAACTTGTCTAGCAAGCAAAATGTGTTCTCTTGTTTGAGGCATAACGCCATCTGTTGCAGCAACAACAAGGATTGCTCCATCCATTTGTGCAGCACCTGTAATCATATTTTTAACATAGTCTGCGTGTCCTGGACAGTCAACGTGTGCGTAGTGTCTTTTTGCTGTTTCATATTCAACGTGAGAAGTATTGATTGTAATACCTCTTGCTTTTTCTTCTGGGGCTTTATCGATTTCATCATATCTCATAGCCTGTGCTTCACCTTTAGCAGCAAGACAGCAAGTAATTGCAGCTGTTAAGGTTGTTTTACCGTGGTCAACGTGGCCGATTGTACCAATGTTAACGTGTGGTTTTGTTCTAACGAATTTAGCTTTTGCCATTTTAAATCTATCTCCTTATATTTTTTTATAATACACGCTAATTATAGCGTAAATTATTTATTTTAGCAAATATTTTAATGTGATTTTTAATTAACTAAACAATTAGTCAATCTTTTTTGCTCTTTCGCCAATAATACCTTCGGCGATTGATTTTGGAACTTCTGCATAGTGGTCAAATTCCATTGTGAAAGTTCCTCTTCCTTGTGATGCACTTCTAAGGTCAGTAACGTAACCAAACATTTCTGCAAGTGGAACTTGCGCTGTGATTGATTGAACTCCATCAATATTTTCCATACCTTGCAAGATACCTCTACGAGAAGTGATACCTCCCATAACATCTCCAAGATATTCATCTGGAACTTCAATGCAAACTTTCATGATTGGTTCAAGAATTACTGGGTGAGCCTTTTTAGCACCTTCTTTAAATGCAAGTGAACCAGCAATGTGGAACGCCATTTCTGATGAATCGACTTCGTGGTAACTACCATCAATAACAGTAGCCTTAAAGTCAACCATTTCATAGCCTGCCAAAATGCCATTTGCTGCGGCTTCTCTAATACCGTCATCAATTGCAGGAATGTATTCTTTTGGAATTGCACCACCTACAACTGCGTTTTCAAACACATAACCCTTTGTTGGTTCAAGTGGTTCAAATCTAACAAGACAGTCACCATATTGACCTTTACCACCACTTTGACGGATGTATTTTCCTTGTGCGGTAACAGTGTCACGGATTGTTTCCTTGTAGGCAACTTGTGGTCTGCCGATTGTGCACTCAACACCAAATTCTCTTTTCAAACGGTCAACCATAATGTCAAGGTGAAGTTCTCCAACACCGGCAATAATTGTTTGTCCGCTATCTTTATCTGTGTATGTTTTGAAAGTTGGGTCTTCTCTTGTAAGTTTGATAAGAGCGAGAACCATTTTTTCTTGGTCTGCCTTTGTTTTTGGCTCAATTGATTCTTCAATAACTGGCTTTGCAAAATCAATTCCACTCAATGCAATTGGGTGATTTTCATCGCAAAGTGTATCGCCAGTGATTGTATCTTTAAGTCCAACAAGGGCTGCAATATCTCCTGCATAAACCTCATCAACATCTGTTCTGTTGTTGGCATGCATTCTAACAATACGACCAATTCTTTCTTTTTTGTTTGTTCTGCTGTTTAAAACATAAGTTCCTGTTTTAAGAACACCACTGTAAACACGGAAGAATGTCAAACTTCCAACAAACTTATCATCCATAATTTTGAATGCCATTCCAGCGAATGGTGCGTTGTCATCTGTTGGTCTAACTTCTTCTTCACCAGTTTTTGGATTTACGCCAACAACGTGGTCAATGTCAACAGGGCTTGGCAAATAATCTACAATTGCATCCAAAAGTGCTTGAACACCTTTGTTTTTGAATGCTGAACCACATGTAACTGGGCAAGCCTTCATTGCAATTGTTGCTTTTCTGAGTGCAGTTTTAATTTCTGCTTCAGTAAATTCTTCGCCATTGAAGAACTTTTCCATAAGCGCATCATCTGTGCCGGCAATTTCTTCAATCATTTGTGCTCTATATTTTTTTGCTTCTTCAAGCATTTCAGCTGGAATGTCTGTGATTTCAAAACTCTTTCCATCATCATTCTTATAGATTTCTGCTTTCATTGTAACAAGGTCAATAATACCTCTAAATGTGTCAGCAGAACCAATAGGAAGTTGAATTGGAACTGGGTTTGCATGAAGTCTTGTTTTCATTCCTTCAACACAACGCATAAAGTTTGCATCATCTCTATCCATTTTGTTGATGAAAGCAATTCTTGGAACTTTGTATTTGTTTGCTTGACGCCAAACAGTTTCTGATTGAGGTTGAACACCTTCTCTTCCTGCAAAAACTGCAACTGCGCCATCAAGAACTTTCAAACTTCTTTCAACTTCGGCTGTAAAGTCAACGTGTCCCGGAGTATCAATAATGTTAATTTTCTTGTCACGCCAATGACATGTTGTGCAAGCACTTGTAATGGTGATTCCTCTTTCTTGTTCTTGAACCATCCAGTCCATTGTTGCAGAACCATCGTGAACTTCGCCAATTTTGTGATTGATTCCGGTGTAATACAAAATTCTTTCTGTTGTTGTTGTTTTTCCAGCATCAATATGCGCCATAATACCAATGTTTCTGGTATTTTGCAAAGAATAATCTCTTGGCATAATTTTCTCCTTTTGTTATATTTTTAAGTTTAACCATAATGTTGGTTAAAAAACAATAATTTTCTTTTTTGTGCAAATTAAGATTAGAACTTGAAGTGAGCAAATGCTTTGTTTGCTTCTGCCATTCTGTGCATTTCTTCTTTTCTCTTAACTGCGCCACCTGCGTTGTTGTAAGCATCTACAAGTTCGCCTGCAAGTTTGTTGTCCATATCTCTTTCACTTCTTTGACGAGCAAATTGAACAATCCATCTAATTGCAAGTGTTTGTCTTCTTTCTGGTCTTACTTCAACTGGAACTTGGTAGTTTGAACCACCAACTCTTCTTGCTTTTGTTTCCAAAACAGGCATAACGTTTTCAAGTGCTTTGCTGAAAACTGCAACGCCATCAACGCCCAATTTTTCGCCTGCCTTATCAAAAGCACTATATACTATTTCCTGCGCAATGCTCTTTTTTCCACTCATCATTACTTGATTTATAAGTTTTGCAACAACAATGCTGTTAAACTTTGGATCTGGAAGAACACTTCTTTTTGCAGGAGAATTTCTTCTTGGCATTTTTATTTCCTCCTTAAATTGATATAGGTTTCATCCGAAACTTATTTAGACTTTTTGGCACCATATTTGCTTCTGCCTTGCTTTCTATTTGCAACACCAGCAGCATCCATAGTTCCACGAACAATATGGTATCTAACACCTGGCAAGTCCTTAACACGACCACCACGGATAAGAACAACACTATGTTCCTGCAAATTGTGACCAATTCCTGGAATGTAAGTTGTGCCTTCTTGACCGTTTGAAAGTTTAACCTTAGCAATTTTTCTCAAAGCTGAGTTTGGCTTTTTTGGTGTTGTTGTTGTAACAGTTAAACAAACACCTCTTTTTTGTGGACATTCGTTCAAAATTGGTGTTTTAGATTTTTTTGTTACCTTTTTTCTGCCTTGCTTAATAAGTTGATTAATCGTTGGCATATTTTTTCCTCCTTACAAAAATCGGATGAATTAACCTTCAACCCAAGGTTAATTTCATAATATAGACCACTTCGCTTCACACACACTTTGTTTGTCGCAACACAAATAAGCGTAGTATAAAATTTTGTAAGCCTAGATAAAGCATATCGCACACCTCAATGCTTTAATAACCAAGCAAAATTTTTACAATAAAAAATTTGTAACCTAGTTACGCTCATTATTTTAGCAAAAACAAGTGGTTTTGTCAACAATTTTCAGAAATTTTGTCGCCACAAAATAACATTGCAATTTGGTGCTTGAATAAATCATATTTTTATCATTTTTTGCAACAAAAAAGATTGCAAATGCAATCTTGATTATAGTGGTGGAAGCGAAAAATCGTCATCGCCATCATCACCCGAATTTTTGCTTTGTTCAAGCTTTTTTTCAATAAGTTCATCTCTTGACTTGTCTGAGCCCATATATGTGTCATCAACGTCTTCAAAAACGTCAGAATTCTTTGAAATTTCTTTTTCTTTTTTGCCGGCTTCATAATCAACAGCAACAAGCATAACAATTTGACCTTTATTGCCTTCTACCACTGTTTGATATTCTGAAGGCTTGTCAGGAGATTGCCCAAGTTCATAGCAACACTCAATATATGAAAGCAAATATTTTTGCGCGTTTTTGTAGGCTTCTTCAATTGTATCACCATCAGTGTATATGTTTACATCTGGAAACGCAACGGCATAGTTATTGCATTCCTTATCAAAATAAAATATTGCCGGATATACAAAATGCTCCATTTTCACTCCTATTTGCAAAATTACTCAATTTCATTTTATCACACTTTATAAAAAAACAAAAATATTTTAATACAAAAAATATTTTTTTTGTGTTTGAGTGTATAGCATATATTATGCACTATAAATATTTTATATAAGTATATCATTCATAAAAGTTAAAAAACAAAACTTTAATGCCAAAGTTTATATAAATGATTTGCTTAATTATGACATTTATGTTATACATTTCAAGTATCTGTAACGCAACATTCAATTGTCTTATTTGAGAAAAGATATTGAGAAATGGAAATTGATTGTAAAATTTGTCAGTTTACTATTTATTGGAGTTAATATGAATAAATTTCAAGAGAGATTGCAAGATTTATTAGTTGAAAATGAATTAAGTCGTTTGCAACTTTCAAAAAAGGTAGGAATATCATTTGAAACATTAAATGGATATTTCAATAAAGGTTTTTATCCGAAACTTTCTGTTGCAATAAAAATTGCCGATTACTTTGACTGCTCTTTGCAATATCTGATGGGACTAACTGAAGATTATCAAACAGATGACAAAAATGATTTATCTTTTATTGATACAATAAGAAAGTTGCTTAATGAAAACAATCTTGCAATCGAAAAACTTATGAAAGCACTTGATATGAGTGAAGCCAACTACTATCGTTGGAGGAACAAAAATAACAAACCCGCAATGCAATCTCTAATTGCCATAGCAAAATTTTTTGATGTTACAATTGATTATTTAGTTGGACATCACAAATAAATTGAGCAAAATATATGTGTTTGCAAAATATTTTTTCACATTTTGGAACAACAAAAAAGGAACATAGTTGTTCCTTTTTATTTGTCAATTATAATTTCCAGTATTGAGTCATTTTATAATCTTTCTGAAAGTGTGGTTTCTGCAACAGATTCTTCATTTAAACAGTTCTTAACAATGATTGAAGTTCCTTCAAAAATGTTTTTTGCATTGTAGTCTTTTTCAAGAGCAACAGTGTAAAATTCAACTGCATTGTCAAAATATTCTTTTTCGCTTTCACTTGCGTTTTCTGATTTTGCTAAGAAAATGCTTTTTGCGTAATCACAAAGATTTGTTTTATAAAGTTCAAGTTCTCTTTCAATATTCTTTGCTTGTGCTTTTGGCATAAAGAATTTTACATTTGCATTTACATTAAAGAACAATTGACCATTTTCATTGTCAACTGACTTGTCTGACAATATTTTTGCTGTTTTTACAATATAAGTTTTTTCGTTCATTTTTCCCTACTCCGTTTTATTACGATTTGATTATAACACATAAAAATGAAAATGTAAATACCTAATTTTAAAAATTTTTTATTGATATTTATTATTATTATCAAAATATGATACAAAGTATCAATTACAAATAAAATTTATTTCAATTTGTTTGGCAATGACATCAAAAAAACCTAGAAATTTCTTATAATTTTGACATAAATGCACATTTTTAGCCGTGGAAACAAAAAAGCAACCAATGGTTGCTTTTTATTATCTATCAATATCTGCACTATTTAAAACGCTTGCATCGTGCTCTTCAAAAACTTTATTAACTTCCTTTGGCATAAGGTCACGATATTTTTTGATACCTGTTCCGGCTGGAATAAGTTTTCCAATCATAACGTTTTCTTTAATACCAGTTAAGTAGTCAACTTTACCCTTGATTGCTGCATCTGTCAAAACTGCACTTGTTTCTTGGAATGATGCTGCACTCAAGAAGCTTTCGGTGTTGAGTGATGCCTTTGTTATGCTGAGTAACAATGGTTTTGCACTTGCGGGAACTTTGCCGTCATTAAGAGCAGTTTGGTTTTCATCTTCAAATCTATTGATGTCAACATAATCTCCTGGAAGAAGATTTGTGTCGCCAGCATCTTCAATTTGAACCTTTCTGCACATTTGACGAATGATAACTTCAAGGTGCTTTGGATTGATATCAACATCTTGTCTGCTGTAAACATTCAAAATTTCGTTAATCAAATAGTCTTGAACGTGGCGCATACCTTGTGTTCTCAAAATATCATTTGGATAAATTGAACCCTTTGTGAGCGGTGTGCCTGGGTTGACAGAATCGCCTTCCTTAACAAGCAAGTCACTTCCATAAGGAAGAACATAAGAAACATCGCCTTCGCTTGAATGAACAACAACTTCATCAAGTTTGTCAATTTTGTTAATTGAAACCTTTCCTGAAACTTCACTAAGTGTTGCAACGCCCTTTGGCTTTCTAACTTCAAACAATTCTTCAACACGAGGAAGACCAGTTGTGATATCGCTTGCCGTAGAAACACCACCAGTATGGAAGTTTTTCATGGTAAGCTGTGTACCTGGTTCACCAACTGATTGTGCTGCAATAATACCAACTGCTTCGCCAAGAGCAACCAACTTGTTGCTTGCCATATCTTTGCCGTAGCATTTTGCACAAATACCATTTCTGCATTTGCAAGTTAAAACTGTTCTGATTTCAACTTCCTTAATGCCTGCCTCATCAACAGCATTTGCCATTGCTTCGGTAATCATTGTGTTTGCAGGAATAATAACTTCTTTTGTTTTTGGATTTACAACTTCTTTGGTTGAGAATCTTCCAACAATACGCTTTTTAAGTGAAATAACTTCTGTGCTATCAATTACAATTGCACTAACTTTTGCGCCCTTAACTGTTTCGCCAAGTGTTGCAAAGCAATCGTCATCAGTAACAATAACTTCTTGTGCAACATCGACAAGTCTTCTTGTAAGGTAACCAGCATCGGCTGTTTTCATAGCAATATCGGCAAGACCCTTTCTACCACCACGAGCACTCATAAAGTATTCAAATGGAGAAAGTCCATAACGATAGTTAGATTTAATTGGAATATCAATTTTTTCACCACTTGTTGCACTAATTGGTCCACGCATACCGCAAACCTGGTTCAACTGTGATGGGTTTGTTCTTGCTTTTGAAACGGCAATGATGTTAAGTGGGTTAAATGTTCCAAGATGTGCTTGAACTGCTTTACCAACTTTTTCTGTTGCCTCTTCCCAAATTGCGATGTTTTTGTTACGTTTATCATCAAGTGACAACAAACCACGTCTGTAAAGTTTTTCGTTTGTTGCAGAAAGTTCTTCTGCACCTTTGATAATTTCTTCTCTCTCTGGTGGAATAATCATATCAAATATGTTCATTGTAATGCCAGAAAGTGTGCTGTATTTGTAGCCAAGTGCTTTGATTTTATCCAAAGTTTTTGCTGTTTCAGTTGTTCCATGAATTTTGTAAATCAAGCCAACAATGTTGCCAAGTTCTTTTTTACCAACATTATAGTTAATTTCATATTCAAGGCAATGTGCTGGATCTGTTCTGTCAACAATTCCCAAATCTTGAGGAATAACTTGGTTAAACAAGATTCTTCCAACAGTTGTTTTAACTTTGCCAGTAATAACTTGACCATTTAAGTTGTAAGATTTTCTTACATAAATAACTGATTGAAGTCCAATATCCTTTAAAGTGTAAGCCATAATTGCTTCATCTTCTGAAATAAATGCACTGTTTTCACCCTTTGCGCCTGGTCTTTCCATTGTCATGTAGTATGAACCCAAAACAATATCTTGTTGTGGTGTTACAATTGGCGAACCATCACTTGGTTTAACAATGTTGTTACTTGCAAGCATAAGGAATCTTGCTTCTGCTTGTGCTTCCAAACTTAGTGGAACGTGAATAGCCATCTGGTCGCCATCGAAGTCGGCGTTGAAGCCAGTACATACAAGTGGGTGCAATCTGATTGCGTTACCTTCAACCAAAACTGGTTCAAAGGCTTGAATACTCAACTTGTGAAGTGTTGGCGCACGGTTAAGCAAAACTGGGTGGTCTTTGATAACTTCTTCAAGAATATCCCAAACAATTGGTTGTTCTCTTTCAACCATACGTTTTGCGCTCTTAATGTTGTAACTTTGATTAAGTTCAACAAGACGTTTCATAACAAATGGTTTAAAGAGTTCAAGTGCCATTGTCTTTGGAACACCGCATTGATACATTTTAAGTTCTGGTCCAATGACAATAACGGCACGACCTGAATAGTCAACACGTTTACCCAAAAGGTTTTGTCTGAAACGACCACTCTTACCTTTTAATGCTGCTGCAATAGATTTAAGTTCTCTATTTTTGCTTCCACCAACAACTGGTTTGCCACGTTTTCCGTTGTCGAACAAAGCATCAACTGCTTCTTGCAACATACGTTTTTCGTTTCTAACAATGACATCTGGTGCACCAAGGTCAATAAGTTTTTTAAGTCTTATATTTCTTTGAATAACTCTTCTGTAAAGTTCATTCAAATCGTTTGTTGCAAATCTGCCACCGTCAAGTTGAATCAATGGTCTTAAATCTGGTGGAATAACTGGAATGCAATCCATAATCATCCATTCTAGTTTATTGCCACTCTTTTGGAAGGCTTCCAAAACTTCAAGACGTTTGATAACCTTAACACGTTTTTGACCTTTGCTGTTTTTCATTTCTTCAGTAAGTTCGGCAACTTCTTTATCAACATCAACTTCTTTCAAAAGTTGTTTGATTGCATCGCCACCCATACCGGCTTTGAAACTGTTTGGTCCAAAAGTGTCTTCTGCTTCACGATATTCTCTATCTGTGATAATTTGTTTATATTCAAAATTTGTTTTTCCTGGGTCAAGGACAATATAGTTAACATAATACAAAACTTGTTCTAGGTTTTTAACACCGATATCAAGTGCTGTTCCAATCCTGCTTGGATTGTTTTTAAAGAACCAAATATGTGAACAAGGAGTTGCAAGTTCAATATGTCCCATTCTTTCACGACGAACACTGCTTGTTGTAACTTCAACACCACATTTGTCGCAAATTAAACCTTTGTATCTTATTCTTTTATATTTTCCGCAATGACATTCATAGTCTTTTCTAGGTCCGAAAATTCTTTCGCAAAACAAACCATCTGGTTCTGGTTTTTGAGTTCTGTAATTGATTGTTTCGGCTTTTGTAACTTCACCGTGTGACCATTCTCTAATCTTTTCTGGTGAAGCAATGCCTATTTTAATTGCGTGAAAATTACTTAATTCAAACATTCGCTTTATCTCCTATTATTCATCAAAATCATCAAACAAGTCTTCTTCATCAAACATATTGTCATCAACTTGAGGTTCTTCATTGTTTTCAAGTGAAGTTTCTTGCGAATCATCCATTTCAATATCTGTAAGTTCTTGTTCTGCACCTTTTGTTACTGGGGCATCTTCTGGAGCAAATTCACTAACGCTCAACTCTTTGTTGTCTTCTGTCAAAATCTTAACGTCAAGACCAATTGCTTGGAATTCCTTAACAGCAACTTTAAAGCTTTCTGGAATGCCAGGTTCAGCAATAGGTTCGCCCTTAACAATGCTTTCATAAGTTTTGGTCCTGCCTTGAACATCATCACTCTTTACAGTAATCATTTCTTGAAGCAAGTAACTTGCGCCGTATGCTTCAAGTGCCCAAACTTCCATTTCACCAAATCTCTGACCACCAAACATAGCCTTTCCGCCAAGTGGCTGACGAGTAACAACGGCATAACTGCCAATGCTTCTTGCGTGAATTTTTGTTTCTGACATATGTTCCAATTTAATCATATACATGATTCCAACTGTAACTTTGTTTTCAAATGCTTCACCAGTTCTTCCATCATAAAGTTGAACTTTTCCATCTTCTGGCAAGTTGTTTTCTTTAAGCATTTCCTTGATGTCACTTTCTTTGCAGCCATTGAAGTTTGGTGTTGCAACTTTCCAACCAAGTGTTTTTGCAATCAAACCAAGGTGAACTTCCAAAACCTGACCAATATTCATACGAGATGGAACGCCCAATGGGTTAAGAACAACATCAACTGGTTGACCATTTGCCATAAATGGCATATCTGCTTCTGGCAAAATTCTTGAAACACAACCTTTGTTTCCGTGTCTTCCTGCCATCTTATCGCCGACAGAAATCTTTCTCTTCTTTGCAATGTAAACTTTTACAAGTTGATTTACGCCTGTTTCAAGTTCATCGTGATTTTTTCTTGAAAATACTTGAACATCAACAACAATACCGCCTGCTCCATGTGGAACTTTAAGTGAGTTGTCTCTAACTTCTCTTGCTTTTTCACCAAAGATTGCTCTAAGAAGTCTTTCTTCTGGTGTAAGTTCTGTTTCGCCTTTTGGAGTAACCTTTCCAACAAGGTAGTCACCTGGTCTAACTTCTGCACCAACTCTAACAATACCATCTGCGTCCAAATTTCTAAGCAATTCTTCTGGAGCATTTGGAATATCTCTTGTAATTTCTTCATCACCAAGTTTTGTTGAACGAACACTGCATTCTTCAGTTGTGAGTGCAATTGATGTGAATGTGTCATCTTTAACAAGTCTTTCGTTAAGCAAAATGGCATCTTCGTAGTTGTAACCTTCCCAGTTCATAAATGCAATTGTAACGTTCTTTCCAAGTGCGAGTTCGCCGTTTTGTGTGCTAAATCCATCTGCAAGCACATCGCCAACTTTAACTTTTTGACCTTTTACAACATTTGGTTTTTGGTTGTAGCAAGTTTCTTTGTTTGTCTTTTGGAATTTTGTGAGTTTGTATGTTACAAAATCATCTTTTGTTTTAACTCTAATTTCTCTTGCATCAACATAATCAACAACGCCATCAACAGTAGAAAGTACCATTGCGCCACTGTCCATTGCAATTTTGTGTTCCATACCTGTTCCAACAATAGGGCTATCTGCTCTAAGAAGTGGAACTGCCTGACGTTGCATGTTACTTCCTGTAAGGGCACGAACTGTATCATCGTTGTCAAGGAAAGGAATAAGTGATGTAATTGCACTGATAAATTGTCGTGGAGAAACATCAATAAAGTTTACCATGTCGCTCTTGACATTTTCAAATGCACCTTTCTTACGGCAAATAATTCTGTCGTGAACAAAGGTTTTGTCATCATTAAGAGGTTCTGTTGCTTGAGCGATGTAGTATTTTTCTTCTTCATCTGCCATAAGGTAAACAATTTCGTCTGTAACTTTGCAATCAACAACTCTTCTATATGGTGTTTCAATAAATCCATAGTCGTTAATCTTTGCATAAGCAGCAAGTCCGTTAACCAAACCAATGCTTTGACCTTCTGGAGTTTCGATAGCACAAATTCTACCATAATGTGAATAGTGAATATCTCTAACTTCTGCACCTGCACGCTCTTTCTTAATGCCACCAGGACCAACTGCAGAAATTCTTCTCTTGTTGGTTAGGGTTGCGGCTGGGTTAAAGTCTTCTGTAATTTGAGAAAGTTGTCCACTTGAAATGAAATCTCTCAATGCTTTGTTAACTGGTCTTGCATTGATAAGTGAGCTTGGAGAAAGTTCGCTTATTTCATGGCTTTGCATATTTTCGCTTATGCTCTTTGCAAGTGCTGAAACGCCCTTTCTAAATTCATTTTGGAACAATTCACCAACACTGCAAATTCTTCTGTTTGCAAGGTGGTCGATGTTATCAACTTCGCCAAGTCCGTTGTCCAAATCTCTCATATAACTGATTGTTGCAATAATATCTTCAACAGTCAAGTGAGTTGTAACAAGTTCTTTTGCATTTAACCTAATTGCTTCAAGACGTTTTTCTCTTGTCTTGTTGTCTTTCAAAATGTTTGCAAGAAGTGGGTAGTAAACCTTTTCATTAATTCCAAGTTCTTCTGCATTGCAGTTAATAACTTTTTCAAGGTCAACTCTTGCGTTGCCAATAATCTTTCTTGGTTTGCCTTGCCATTCAATTCTAACTTCGTTGATGCCGGCATTTTGAATGTTTTCTGCAACTTCTTCAGAAATTGTTTCGCCCTTCTTAACAACAACCTTGTCTGCAATTTTAACATCTTCGGCTGCAACGTGATTTGCAATTCTTGTTGCAAGTGAAAGTTTTTTGTTAAACTTGTAACGACCAACTCTTGCAAAATTGTAGAATGTGTTTGAGAAGAAAGTGTCGTTTAAATATTTTTTAGTTGCTTCGGCATTTGGAACTTCGGCAGGACGAGTTTTCTTTGCAATTTCAAGCAAGCAATCTTCTTCGGTTACTTGTGGTTCTTTGTCCAAAGTGTTTTTGATAAATTCATCATTATCAAACAATTCCAAGATCTTTTCGTTTGTAAAGCCACATGCTTTCAAAAATACGCCAGCACTAACTTTGCTGTTTGCATTGATGATGACACGCAAAATGTCATTGTGATTTTGTTCAATTGAAAGTCTTGTGCCACGTGGTGAGTGCAAGTTTGCAACAATGATATTTTTTCCTGACTTATCAATTGTCTTTTCAAAATATACTGATGCACTCTTAACAATTTGGCTGATGATAACTCTTTCAACACCATTAACAATGAAGTAGCCTTCTTCACTCATAAGAGGAATGTCGCCCATGAACACTTCTTGTTCAATAACTTCGCCAGTTTCCTTAATTACAAGTCTTGCATTAACTTTAAGTGGAACTGTGTAGTTAACTCTAGAACGTCTGCACTCTTCTTTTGTGTATTTTGGTTTGTCACCAACTGAATATCCAGTGAAATATAATTCGGCTTTATCGCTTAAATCTACTATTGGCGAATATTCTTCGAGCACCTCCCCTATTCCTTTTGTTAAAAACTCTTTGTATGGTTTTTTTTGAATTTCCAAAAGATAAGGTGGTTCAATCTGTTCATCAATTTTTGCGAAACTGTATCTTTCAGCATTGCCATACTTTATCTTTTTGATTTTGAGAGTATTTTGCATCGATTTCAATTCTCCTTCAAATAAAATAAATACTATTCTGTTGTATTGCCGTGCAACTGGTGTAAAAACTTTGCTCTTACGTAAATTTTTAACCTTTAAAGTATAACTTTAAGGTTTAGAAAATTCAAATTACATCAATTTTTTTGCGTGCAAAAGCCTTTACTACGCATAGCATAAGATATATTAACACAAAAAATCAATTAAAGTCAACTACAAAATAATATATTTATAAATATTTTTTTAAAAATGCTTGACAAAATTGCACAAAATATACTATTGAAGCTCAAACGCAAGCAAGCAAAAAAGATTTTTGCAGGTGCCAGACAACTATGTGTGCAATAGCATCAATAAATGCCACAAATTTTTAGCAATAAAATTGACTTGTTAAAAGACTTGCAAAACAACATCTTACATTTTACAACCGCAATCAACAAATTGATTTGACATAAATTGAAATTTTTTGTAAATTTTATTTGAAGGATGTTTTATATGGCAAAGATAAAAGAATTTATTGATGAAAAATATCAAGACCTAAAACTTGCTTACAGCAAAGGGCTTACAAGTTTGGGACTTAAACTTGTGACACGCAACAAAAAAGTTAAGGGCATTTGTGTTCAAAAAAACATTGAGTATGGCACTGACAAAAGACAGAAGTATGATTTGATTTACAAAAACTACGACAAGCCAACAAAAGTGCCATTGATTTTTTATGTTCATGGTGGAAGTTGGTGTGGTGGAGATAAATATGGCTACACAATGTATTGCTCAAAATTTGCAAAGCAAGATTATGCCATTGTAAACATCAATTACAGACTTATGCCAAAGGTTGGCATAAGAACAGTTATTTTGGACTGCATAAATGCGATGAAGCATTTTACAAAAAACAGCAAAAAGATATTTAAAATTTTAAACAAAAATGTTTCAATTGATTTTGACCACGTTTTTATGATTGGAGATAGCGCCGGTGCGCACATCATAAGTTTGATTGCCGGCAGAAAAAATTTAAACCAACTAAAACTAAATTTCAACATTTCTGCACTTGGGCTTTACTATGGTGTGTTTGATTTTAGGGACATTGAACACGACCCATCACCAATTATGACCGATTTGGACAAATATTGGAAAACCTGTGAAAAAGACAGAAAAAAACTTTACAAAGATATGAGTTCAACTTTGTTTGTAACAAGCACCTACCCGCCATGTTTTGTAACATCAGGCGAAATTGACAAACTTCACCACCAAACAGAGTTGATGGTTGAAACTCTTAAACAAAACAATGTTGAATGCGACTACCTATCTTTTGCAAAAAATCGTTTTGATGGTTCTCACGCATTTTTAAATGTGTTAAAATTCAAATCTTCAATTGAAGCCTTTGAACGCATTTCAAATTTTTTTAACAAACACAGAGGTACATCAGATGAAAAAGAATGATGTGTTCACGGCAGAAATATTAAATTATGGTTGCAACGCAGAAGGTGTTGCCAAGGTTGATGGACAAATTGTTTTTGTTCCCTACACTCTTGTAGGTGAGCAAGTTTCTGGTGTTGTGATTAATGACAAAAACAAGTTTGCAATTGCAAAAGCAAATGAGATTTCAAACCAAAACCCAAACAGAACTTTGCCACCATGCCCATATTTCAAAAAATGTGGTGGTTGTCAACTTCAACACGCAAACTACAACTATGCACTTGAAATCAAAACACAAATTTTGCAAGATGCAATCTCAAATATCGGCAAATTGCAAACAAAAGTTTTGCCTTGCATTGCAAGTAAGCAACAATATGAATATCGAAACAAAATCTCTTTGCCAATTGACCCAAAAACACGAAAACTTGGAATGTATCGTTTGGCAAGTCACAGCATAATTGACATTGACAAATGCTTGATTGAAAAACCTGAAATAAACACTCTTATTGAGATTTTTAATCAATACCTTGGCAAGACAAAAAACAGCATTTACAGTGAAGAAACAAAAACCGGACTTTTAAAGAGTTTGGTTGCTCGTTTTGTTAGTGACACTTTGCTTGTGACAGTTGTAATAAACGGCAACAAACTTGATGATGTAAATTTGCTTATAGACCTACTTAAACAAAAGTTTAACAAATTTGGACTTAATCTCAATATCAACAAGCAAAAAAACAATGTGATACTTTCAAACAATTTTGTTGAAGTGTATGGCGAAAACAAAATAACACTTTCTGAAAATGGAATAGCTTACTCCATTAACAATCGAAGTTTTTTGCAGATTAACGAAGAAATTAAAAGCGAAATTTACGGCAAAGTGTTTGATGAAATTGAAGGTGGAATTGTTATTGATGCTTATAGTGGTGCAGGGCTTTTGTCTGCAATGATGTCAAAGCACGCAAAAATGGTTTATGGCATTGAAATTGTAAAGCCAGCAACAGAACTTGCAAACCAAATTAAAAAGCAAAACGGAATTTCAAACTTGCAAAATATAAATGGCGACTGCTCTGTTGAACTTCCAAAACTTGTTGAACATCTTAAAAATGAAAGCAAAATTTCAATTGTACTCGACCCACCACGCAAGGGTTGTGCCGCAAAAGTTATTGGAGCCGTTAAGGATTCAAAAGCAAACAAAATTTTGTATATCTCCTGCAATCCAAGTACACTTGCTCGTGACCTAAATATGTTGGTTTCAAACGGCGACTACACTGCTACACTAATTCAGCCATACGATATGTTTCCACAAACAAAGCATGTTGAAACACTTGCAATACTTTCATTAAAAAAAGCCAATTGATTTGGCTTTTTTTGTGCACTTCGTCACATAGTTAAAACAGTTTAGCAAATTCAAACGAATACATGCATAATAATTCTACTCTCCTAAAAATACTAGCATAACAAATTATGCTCAAATTTAACGTAATAAAAAGTTGCGATAATAAATCACAACAGCATAAATTTTAGCAATGTTGCATTTTGTGTTGAAAATTTTTTAAAAAAATGATATATTAAATAGTATATAAAATTTTGGAGATAAAAATGATTCACTTTGTAGTAGATTCAACATTTTGTGTTGATGAAAAATTTAAACAAGAACACGACATAAAAGTTGTAGGGCTTTCTGTTTTGCTTGATGGAAAAACATACAACGAAACAAACACCGAGCATTGGCAAGAGTTTTATGAAGCACTAAAAACCAGCAAAAACTTTCCAAAGACAACTCAACCAAGCCCTGAAGAATTTACAAATACTTTTGATGAGATTTTGAGCAATGACAAAGACGCACAAATTATTGTTTTAACTTTGACACAATCTTTCAGTGGAACATACAACTGCGCAAAAATGCTTGCTGATAGTTACAACGGAAAGGTTACTGTAATAGACAGCGAAAATGCTTGTGAAAGCGCCTTTTTGATGCTTGAAGAACTTGTTAAAGCAAGAGATGAAGGCAAAAGCGTGCAACAAATTGTTGAACTTGTAGAAGAACTTAAACCAAAACTCTCTGTTCAATTTGTTCCAACAACAATGGAATATTTGCGAAAAGGTGGAAGAATAAGTTTAATTAAGTCAATCATTGCAAACATCTTGCAGTTTAAGCCAATAATCAGAACAAAACAAAATGTTTTAAGCATTGCAAAAAAATGTTTTGGAATGAAAAAAACAATTGAAGAAATGCTAAATATGTTTGTTGGAAAAGTTAAAAAAATGTATGTCGTTTATGTTTACGAGTCACCTTTCTTGCAATACATTAAAGACAGAGTTAAAACACTATTTTCTGACCTTGATGTCGAAGCAAAGTGTGTAAGTCCAGTTATTGGAAGTCACGTTGGCATTGGTGCTGTTGGTGTGGCTTGCCTAGAAAAATAAAATTTATATTAAACAAAGCAAAAAACTGCTTTGTTTTTTATTGGACATATTTTTTATTTCCTTTGATTTTAGTTTAAATAATTTTTTTCTTACTTTGATTTTTAAAAAACAAACATAATACTCGTGATTCATCTAAAAAATTCGAATTACGACTTTAGTTTTACTCCACTCAATTTTTGGAATTTACACCTAAAACAACAAAAATAAAAAATTGTAGCAAATAGTTTTCAAAAAAGAACTAAAAGTTTTTTGGCCCATCTTTTGGTATGTTTTTTTGTTGCAAATAATGTGGCAATACTTTATAATTTGAATATGAAAACAAAGTTTAATCGAATTTATGTTGAAATTACAAACAATTGCAATCTAAATTGTGATTTTTGTCCAAAAAACAACAGGACAAAACAATTTATGCCGGTGGCAAATTTTAAACACTGTCTTAAACAAATTGACAATTTAACAAACAATATCTATCTTCACGTTATGGGCGAACCACTGCTCCACCCAATGCTGGAAGAAATTTTGAAAACAGCAAAACAATATGGCAAAAACATAAATCTGACAACAAACGGAACTCTGCTTTCAAAAAATGTAGAAATATTAAAAAAAGGCTATTTGCGAAAACTGACCATAAGTTTGCACAGTTTTGAAGCAAACAAAAGTTTAGCAAGTTTGGAGCAGTATTTAAGCGAAGTTGTTTCGACCGTTAAACAAATCACAAGCACAACAAACACAATTGTTGAGTTCAGGCTTTGGAACAAAGATGAAAACAACCTAAGTGCAAAAAACAGTTTAAACAACAAAATTATTGATTTTATTGCAAAAAGCTTTAACACGCAACTAAACGTTGACGAGCTACAAAATAACAACACTATTGCACCAAACATTTTTTTAGGCTTTGATAACAAGTTCACTTGGCCAGAAGAAGGCAACAAAAATTTAGCGACAGAACACAAATTTTGCTATGCACTTCGCACTCATTTTGCCATTTTGGTTGATGGCACAGTTGTGCCTTGCTGTTTAGATAACAACGCATCAATGCCACTTGGAAACATATTTAATCAAAACATCTCTGACATTTTAAATTCTGAAAAAGCAACACAAATATATAAAAACTTTTCAAACAGAATTGCATCTGAACCCATTTGCAAACAATGTGAATATGCAAAACGCTTTGACAAATAAAAGGCAAAAAGTATAGGATTTTTCCTATACTTTTTTACTTAACAAATTTACTAAACCATTTTTTGTTGGCATTTTTTGACTGTTTGCCCCTTTGTTGTGAATTTTTGTAGTTTTGTTTTTGTTGATTTTTAGATTTTTCTTTAGCGCTTAACACTTTATTGCTGTGTTTATTTGTCTTAAAAATCAACAAATCTTCGCCTTCATCTCTAAATCTATTTCTATCGTTTTTTCTATAAGACTGCCTTGTGTTATTACTTTTTGACATTTTGTTCTTTGAGTCATCAAATCTTTTTGCACCACGATTTTTGCCATTTCTGTTTTGCTTTGTTTCAAAATTATGTTTTTTATCATCAAAGCTCTTTGAATTTTTAGTTTTGTTGTATGGCTTGCTGTTTGTTTTATTATCTCCTAAATTTCTGCCTTTTTTATTTGGCCTTTCAGCATCAAAATTATCAAACGCAGAACTTCCAAAACTCTTGTTTTTGCCATGCTTTGCAAAACGGTTGTTTTGTTGAGCCAATTTTTTTGTGTCAACAAAATATTGTTTCAAATTTTCACTGTTTGTTTCATAAGGCAAAATTTTTGCATTTGTAAGTTTTTCAATTTCTCTCAAATTTGAAAGTTGACTTAAATTTGTAATGATGTCAACAACTTTTCCACTCTTGCCTGCCCTTGCAGTTCTGCCAATGCGGTGAACATAAAATTCAAGTTGGTTTGGCAAGTCAAAGTTTACAACATACATAACTTCCTTAATGTCAAGCCCACGAGCAGCGACATCAGTGGCAATCAAAATGTCTATTTTGCCGTCCTTAAACATTTTCATAACTCGTGTTCTAGCGCTTTGACGCAAATCTCCATGCAAGGCTTTTGCTGAAACTTTGTTTTTGTTTAAAAATCTTTCCAAATCTTCCGCATAATGTTTTGTGTTTACAAACACAATTGTCTTGTCAAAGATATCGCTATAAAACAATTCTTTTAGTGCTTCTTTTTTATTCTTCTGGTCAACAAACATATATCTTTGTTCAATTTTATCAAGCGCTTTATTTTCCGTGCCAACTTCAACCATCACGCTGTCGGTTTGATATGTTTTGATTATTTCCTTAATTTCATCTGGAATTGTTGCACTAAACAAAATGGTTTGACGTTGTTTTGCAACATTTTGCAAAATTTTTTCAATGTCTGGTCTAAAACCCATATCAAGCATTTCATCGGCTTCATCAAGCACAATTTTTGATGTGCTTGCAATTTTCAATGCCTTGCGTTTTAACAAGTCAATAATTCTACCCGGTGTGCCAACAACAATTTGTGGCTTGCGTTTAAGTGCATCAATTTGCCTATCTAAATTGCTTCCGCCAAAAACAGCACAAACTCTAACGCCAAGTGGCAATGCAACTTTTTTAATTTCATCTGCGTCTTGCATTGCAAGTTCTCTTGTTGGACAAACCACAAGTGCTTGAATTGTTTCATCTTCTCTATTTATATTTTGAATAATTGGCAAACCAAAAGCAAAAGTCTTGCCACTTCCCGTTTCACTTCTGCCAACCACATCTTTGTTTGCAATTAAAAGTGGAATTGCCTTTGTTTGTATTTCTGTTGGAACTGTGTAGCCAAGGTTTGTTAGAACATCAACAATTTCTTCGCTTAGTCCCAAATCTAAAAAATTCATATTTTCTCCTTAAAAAAATCAAGAATAACATAATTCTTGATTAAACATCATTTGTTATACGCTAAATTTTAGCACAATGATGCAAAATAGTCAATTTACACACAAAAAAATCTTAATGCAAAACTGCATTAAGACTATTTTTATTTTTCAAGTTCTTCAACAACTCTTTTAAGCACTTTAAGTGATTCTTTATCTTTTATCACTTGGCTTAAATTATCTATCATTTTTATTTTTTCAATGGTGCTTTTTTCAGAAACAATTTGTTTTGCCACATCAGAAATTGGCTCGCCACAATATGGGCAAAAGTTGAAGTTTTCATTCAAATCTTTTTTGCATTTGTTGCATTTTGTTTGTTCAATCATAAAACACCTCATTTAATTAAATCGTCAGATTTAATTTTTTCATCAATTTTTTCTTTGACAACTTGTGCAATTGCTTCTTTTTTGCGCTTTAAATATTGAGCCTCATTTTCAATGTCAAAATTTGTTTCCTTGATAATCTTATCGCCACTGCCCAAAACAATTGTAACATCATTGCTTGCTTCCGGAACCAAAAGGAACACATTGCCAGTGTTTACCATTTGTTCTGGATATTTGCCCTTTTGAACATTTTGATATTGCAAATTGCCAGATGGATAAATTATGTTGTCGTGAAATTCTGTTGCAGTGAAATTTCCATTTGTTCTAATAATTACATCGGCAGTTGATTTTCCGTTGTAATTTTTTGCATATTTGCTCATTGTTGCTGGGTTTGCACTCTTTGTTGAAATGTTTGTTTCAATTTTAATTGTGTTATAAAAATGCTTATTGTTTGAATTCTTTTTGATAAAATTGATGTTTGCAGATGTCCCTTCGCTGATGTAGTGAAGATTTTCATTGTCAATTTCTTCAAAAATCTCTTGCATAATGTCAAGTCCAACGCCAAAAGTTTTATTGTTTAATGCATCAAACTCTTGTGGACCTTTCATAAGCACAACTTCTGCACCACAATCAAGTGCTTTTTTTATTTGTTTTTTCAAAATTTGTTTTCTCTTTTGAAGGCCAACAAACATACGCACATTTTCAATATTTCCATCTTTTTCTACTTTTGCGTTGAAAAAGTTTCTAAAACTTGCAAGTGTCCACTCGTTGCCAATCACATTTCCTGCAAAAAGTGCAATTGGTTTAACAGTTTCAGGGGTGCTTTTAAGTGCCTTGTAATTCTTTTCCAAAATTTCGTTGTCTGTGAAATTTGATGAGTCACCAATTCTTTCATTTGCAAATGAAACAATTTTAACTGCATTTTGTTCAACCGGCAAAATCATTTCATAACTAGAAACTTTGTTTACTTTTTTTCTTTTAATAAAGTCAGTAAACTCTTTGTAGGTTGCACTTCTTGAATTGATTACATCTTGGTTTTTTGCATAGTTTATTTTGGTTGATGCCTTTGAACCAAAAGTTTCAGCCAACCAAGTCTTAACCAAAAATTCTTCTTTTTGTTTGTTAGATTTCCAAAAATCTGCCATTTGCTATAACTCCTTAACCATTTCATCTAATGAACTATTTTTATGTTTTTGTTTTTCTTTTTCATACAAATCATAATCTTTGTTGTGTAAATTGTAGATTTGTGCCAATGTTGTGTATTCATTGCTGTTGCGTCTTAAAATTGGAAATTCAACAACATCTAAAACATCTTCTGCTTCATCATTATTTTGCATTGGATTGAATTTTTCGTTGTGAATATATCTAAAATCTACCACATTCAAGTTCTGATTTATGCTGTCAGAAAATGAATTGTTGAAAGATGAAGATTGCTTGCTTGCAAATGTACTGCATTCTCTAACTCTAACAGTTTTTGAGTAACTTCCTGTAACTCTACCAAGTTTGTTTGTAATGTTGCACTCAACATTATAGTCACAATTTGAGTTGCCGTGAAAGTGACCGCCAAAAATGAAATCTGGGACAATTGAAGTGCCATGCAATTTGTTGTATTGCTTCATCACACCCATGCCTTGCTCATACAATTTGTTTGCAGAAGCAATTCGTTCAGATGGTGTTTTGCCATGACCGTGTAAAGTTAATATATAAACTGGTTTGTGATACAAAAATTTTTTATTTTTGTTGTAAACCGGCATATCTATAACATAAAGCATTGCGTTTGGAGAATATGGAATTTTGTTAACTTCCATAATTTCACGAGCAGCAGACATATAAACATCTTTAAGTCTATCGCCCTGCTGTGGCTCATCATGATTTCCACCAACACTGCCAAGTGTTTTGCGTGCGTTGTAGGCAACTTCTTTTTTTGTCAAGAACATTTCATCTTGAACATTAAATTTTGATTCTTGAGGTTGCGCATTGCCATAGTTGTTTATTGATGCAGTAATCAAATCACCAAGATAAAAAAGTGCCAAATTTGTGTTGTGACAATATTCCTTAACTGCATTCCAACGAGAATATATCATTTCATCTGTATGCAAATCACCAATTCCACACACACCAAAATGTTTTCTGTTGTTTTTTAAATAAACAGTTCCACATTGGTCAATATTTGGCCTTTCATTGCTCAAAAGTGAATATAAATCTGTTTCTTTTTCTTTGTTGAAATCATTATCGACCATGATTTTTTGATTGTTTCCGCTATGGATGTAATCTTTAAAACTCATCGTTCCTCCTGACTTAGTTTCATTATATCAAAAATTGATGCTCATGTCAATAATACTTTTTAAAATCTAACAATTAGCGTTATTTATTAATAACATATCATTATAGTCTAAACTAGAAATTATGCCTAAAAAAATAAAGAAAATATTTTTTTAGCAAATTGTTTCGACATTTTTCGACAAAAGCAAAATCAGTCACTTTATGTCAACATAAAAAATACCTGAAAAGCACATTACAAAGAACAATACGCTCAAACATTATTGTTTTTGTTAACACAACAAATGCATTTTGTTTATTGTCACTATTACAAAGTGTTTGCATTATTAAACATTATGCCGTTTTATTCTATATATGGAAAAATCAAAAGAGCTGTTACACAAAAGCAAAATCCAAAAAGAATAAAAATCATAAAAACAATTTAGCATAAAACAAAAAAGACATAGCTAAACTATGTCTTTAATTGAATGTTGGCAATGAACTATTTTTCCGACTCGTTTCCAAGTAAGTATTTTCGCCGCTGTAGATCTTAACTTCTGTGTTCGGAATGAGAACAGGTGAACCTCTACGCTAAAATCACCAACAATGGTTGAATGTATTAAGTTAAAACACATTCACAACTGCATAAATATTAAAGAAGAATATATCAATATCAGGTTTTAAACTTGCATCGTCTAAAACCGAAAATCATTTTGTGATCAAGCCCTCGTTCTATTAGTATCAGTCAACTACGTGCCTTACAGCACTTCCATCTCTGACCTATCAACCTCGTAGTCTACAAGGAAACTTACTAGCTTATGCTATGGGATATCTAATCTTATGGCGAGTTTCACGCTTAGATGCTTTCAGCGTTTATCTCTTCCGCACTTCACTACCCTGCTATGCCACTGGCGTGACAACAGATGCATCATAGGTGCGTCCACCCTGGTCCTCTCGTACTAGGGGCAGCCCCATTCAAATATCCTACGCCCACGATGGATAGGGACCAAACTGTCTCACGACGTTTTGAACCCAGCTCGCGTGCCACTTTAATCGGCGAACAGCCGAACCCTTGGGACCTACTACAGCCCCAGGATGTGACGAGCCGACATCGAGGTGCCAATCTCCCTCGTCGATGTGAACTCTTGGAAGGAATCAGCCTGTTATCCCCAAGGTAACTTTTATCCGTTAAGTGATGGCATTTCCATGCACTACCACCAGATCACTAAGTCCTACTTTCGTATCTGCTCCACTTGTAAGTGTCGCAGTTAAGCTCTCTTATGCCTTTACACTCTAATATATGGTTTCCAACCATACTGAGAGAACCTTTGAACGCCTCCGTTACTGTTTAGGAGGCGACCGCCCCAGTCAAACTGCCCATCTGCCACTGTCCGGTGCCCAGATAATGGCACACCGTTAGAATTTCAAATTTTGAAGGGTGGTATCCCAAGGTTAACTCCGCCAAGGCCAAAGCCCTGACATCAAAGTTTCCCACCTATCCTGTGCATCAAAATTCGAAACTCAATAACAAACTACAGTAAAGCTCTATGGGGTCTTTCCGTCCAGTCGCGGGTAAATACGTATCTTCACGTATACTTCAATTTCGCCGGGTCCATTGTTGAGACAGCGCCCAAATCATTACGCCTTTCATGCGGGTCGGAATTTACCCGACAAGGAATTTCGCTACCTTAGGACCGTTATAGTTAC